>ERZ1048068.1071-NODE-1071-length-22205-cov-9.079097_pt1 | contig 22205 bp, 24 predicted proteins | sample MGYA00383098_ERZ1048068 | MGnify/ENA primary metagenome ERZ1048068 (study PRJEB29581, sample SAMEA5548368) | metagenome | biome: marine; feature: coastal; material: water | depth 1 m | study: Short-term variability in the microbial, nano- and picoplankton... | reverse complement strand
TTACATTTTGTTCTCCTGGTATTGTTATGGCACCTACATTAATTCATATTTATGCATGTACTCGCACAGCAATTAATGCTGATATTACAGCAGGTCGGTTCAATGTTATGGTAGAATATACAGTCGTATAATTTATTTATTGTATAAATTATATCTTTTTTTAATTAAAAATATTTTTTTTTTATTGAAAAAAAAAAGAAAAATAGCGTTATGTCGCTTAATTGGAGTAAGAACTTGCTTACTTAATTGGAGTAAGAACTTGCTTACTTAATTGGAGTAAGCAAGACCTCCCATACCACTCATGACACGAAGGACGTTGTAGTTAAGGGCGTAGACATTGGCAACAGTAACACTTGCGTCGAATTGAAGTTTGGCAGTGTCAATTCTGGAGAAGTTGCATGTTCCAGATGGTTGATGTTCTTCTGGTTTAAGTGCGAATGAGTACATGTTGATTTTGTTAGACATATTTGATGTGCGTGCTTCAGTTGTATTTAAAACTCTAAAGCCTTTGATTGTGAAATCATCAGCACCATCAATTTCTGCTCCAAGAGTACCTTCACATAATGTATGTGCTAATTGAATATGATAATTTAAAGTACTTGCTAGATTAGTTATAGCTCCTGATTTTACACCTGTAACTGTGGTTCTTATAGTTGTTGTATCTTCTGCTGTTACACCATTTGTACAAGACGATATACCACCTACATCTACTTCAACAATATCACCAACAACTGGTAAAACCTTCAAATCACTTTCAAGGAAAGAATAAATAAGGGTAGCCGCGGTTTCTGCTTCGGCTGCTGTTACTAATGCTGCCGCTCCGGCTAAAGTAGCAGAACCATCACCACCTTGTGAAACAATAACATCACCAGATGTTACAGCAGCATCAGCAAAGTCTTGAGCTTCAAAAGTTGTCGAAGCAAGGGTTCCTGTTGCAATATCAACAAAAGCACTTGATAGTTGTCGTGCACCTAATGGTAAATTTTGTCTTGGGACTGCGGTGTGGCATTGGTATGGTTGACGTAATTGGAAATATTCTTTAGTTTGATAAGAGAAACGATCGTGTCCATTCAATGTTAATTTAGCTTGTTGTGTGGTAAGGTCGTTTGCAGATGTTGTTGTCCAGTAAATTGCTTTGACTGGGTGGTTGAAGTTAAGTTTTTGTGAAGTATCGGCTGAACCAGTTTCAAGTTGAACTTGTTCAATGAGGTATTCGTGGGATACTTGTGCGAATCTACGGCGTTCATCGGTATCGAGGTATACGTAGTCGGCCCACATTTCAATAGAATTTGCGGCAGTTCCGGCGGCGCCACCAACGTTAGCCCAAGAGCATTTTACTTTAACTTCGTGGTATTGAAGGGCAATAAGTGGTAAGTAGCAACCTGGGTTACGGCAGAAATAGAATTGAAGAGGAACCATAGCTTCATTTACACCGGTGCTTGAACCAGTACCTACAGCACCTTGCATAGATTTAAGACCGGAGGCCTTAGCTTCGGTGGTGCTAAGTTCATTCCACATTTCCATCCATTCTTCGGTTTGTTTGTCAATTTCTTGACCTCCTATTTCGAGTCTAACTTCCTTTACTGCGCGGTTAGCAGCAGTTCCATCAAATGATGGTAAGTGAACATATAATGCACCAAGTAAGTCACCATTTCTAGAAATAGTTACTGTTCCAGTAGATTCAGAACCTGCTGCTGGAAGTGCTGATGAACCATTAATGGTTTGTTCAATAGTTTCCATTGAGAAGTTAGTGTGGCGTCTGTATACAACCTTGAAGAATGTGATTTGTGGATTTCCTGTAAGATAGATATCTTGAGCTCCATAAGCGACTAATTGCATTAAACCTCCTCCCATTTTATACATTAAACAAAGAAAATAATTTTACAGAAATTAATTAATTAATTTTTCTGAATATATAGTATAATAAAAAATGATTAATATTATTTTAATACTTATATTGATAATCGTTATGGTATTTAATTCAGTATTAGAAGGTTTTCCTTTCTATGAAATGAGTCCACCTAAAAGAAATATGTCTCTGGATTTACGTTGTGAGCCAGAAATACCAAAAAAAAAATATCCATTTCATAATTCAACTATAGATTATTATTATCGACCAAAATGTCTAGGATCTTTATTATAATTACATTTTTATACTATTCATATCAATAATTTTTAACGATGAGTTATTGTCTTCGAAATAACTAAGTTCTTCAGTATCGTGTAGTTCAACTATAAATTTATCTGTAGTTTTATCATTATTAATAAATCCCAATTCCAATATATCGTTGTATTCGAACACCAATTTATAATCGCGTGTATCGACATTTCGCATCAAATGCGTTTTCCCATTATTTCCTCTTCCATATAAAATTATATTTTTTGTGTTTTTTTGGATAAATGTATTGAACAGCATTTCGGCTTCTTTATAAGATGAAACTTTAACCATAGTTGTAATAATAATTTATGTTAAAAGTCCTTAAAACAATTTCAAATTTTAAATTGTTTTAACGTCCGAGGCTTCTTCCGAGGCTTCTTCCTCCTTGGGTTTTGGGTCTAATCCTACAATAAATTCATATACTTTCTTTGAAAATTTATAATGACAACCATTCGGTGCTTGATTGTCTGGAACTAGCCATTTTTTTTCGTTATTTGAATAAATCAGTCCAACGAACTTGTCTTCCCATGAATATTCCGAATACTCTCTAAATCTTCCTCTTAATAGTCCTTGCGTTTCATTTCCAGTGTCGGTTGAAAAATTGCCATTTTCCCAGAAATTCTTTGAAAACATCATTGTTCCTAAATAAATTCTTTGGAAATAATCTATACTTTGTCCATTTGTACTAATAATAGAGATATAGCGATTTATATCAAATGTTCCCATTGTAGTACATCCAATGACTTCTTTCTTACTATTTAGGTATTCATTAGCGATTTTTCTTAATCCAGTTTCATAAAAGAAATAATCATCATCCATAATCATTATTGTATCATTTGTAGCATTTTCAATACCTAGATTCAACATATGTCCATATGTAGCATCTTCACTCGCCCTTGTATATCTAATTTTAAATTGTTCTCGGACTTCTACAGGAGGCAATAAACTTTCGACGTCATCGTCTGTATTATTAACAACAACCCACTCTAATTTTTCACGTGGATAACTATGAGACCTGAAATTCAATATTGGCAATTTAAAAAAATTCATTGTGCTACTATAAACAGTAATAAGTGAAATACTCGGTAGGTCTTCGTCAGGGTGTTCTTTGTCTTCGCGTTTTTTGACAGCCAAAGTGTTTCTAAAGACATCTTGGAAATATTCTTGGGCTCTTTCATTAAAAATATTTTGTTGACGGTAAGCCCACATTTTATTATTTTCACCCATCAATTCCAGGGATGAATCTGAAATATTCAATGCCTTTTTCACAGTTTCTTCCAACGTTTCCTTGGAAAATGTATATTTAGAACCAAGGAAATTCGGATTCTTTTTTTTACTACAAGTTAATGCGAAATAGTTATCTTCATAAAGTAGTTCTGTTATAGGTCCTTTATTAATACATATAGGAACATTACCAGATAACATACATTGATTAACATTGTGGTTAAAATTATCAATAGTATCTAGACATAAGTGAATCAAACAAGAATTAAATAAATTCTCATATTTCCCAGGTTCAATAGTTTCAATATACATTATGTTTGCCAGATTTCTCTTAGTGAGACCCGTTTTCGGAACTCCACTAAAGACAATATTCAATGTAGGATAGTCTAATTGCCATATATCAATGAGTTTCTGGATATCCTGGTAATTATGGTCATTATATAAAGCCAACCAATCCTCACGTGTTTTATCCAATCTATGATTTGAAATATCAGTCGATCGCCATCCTATATTTTTAATTCTTTCTGGTTCAACTAAATCCTTAAAAACCTCATAACAATATTTAGTTTTACAAAATATTAAATCAATACCTTCTAACATAGGAATGTTCTCCTTTGAAAAATATTGATGATTGGGTATTAAAACATTATATTTTGCGTTTCTTATAAAACTATAGTTAATTGATTCGATGAAAATATTGATTTGTGCTTTTGGACAAGTGTAATTATTTACATTAATGTGGGAAATCTTGGGTTTTTCTTTAAACCGTTTAAGCATATAGTTCATGACTTCAGCATCACACATAATGTTATTGGAATGTTGGCTATGAATAATGTTAACTTTCATAATGTATGTATGAATAATTAATTAATAGTCTTTATGTGATTTTTTTTATATTCTTGTGCTCGTTTTATAATTTTTTTATTAAATTTTTTGGATAACAATTCAATACCATTGGTTCTATTGTTTTTCCCTGGAGTTAATTTATATTTATTCATATGGTATTTTGTATAGTCTGTATCTTTCAATTCATTTAATTCCTGATAATGTGTCGTAATAATACTGATACTATTTTTAAAGGATGCTAATTGCTCACATATTGCCATTGAAGTCGCTATACCTTCTTGTGGGTTAGTACCCGTAAACATTTCATCAATAATTATAAATGAATTTTGCTCTGGGTTTTTCTCTATTTGCTCAATGTAATTTTGCATAATTTCCAATTCACTTTCAAATAACGATTTTTCACCTTTTTTGTCGGAAACATTTAAGTATGTATCAATAGTATCGAAATATGAATGACTAAGTGATTTACAAGGAGCAATACCTAGATTTTGCGACATTATTAAACATAAAGCAACTGATTTTATTAATGTAGATTTACCTTCCGCATTGGGTCCTGTAATTAACATATTATTCCCATTTATTTCAATGGTATTCTTGGTAGCCTTATTGGGCGTATTTACACTCATAGGTAGAAAGACGTCACGTGCTTTTATAGTTGGGACATCAGTCTTAATTAGTTTACTGAAACAATAAACATTCGGATTTTCTTTTACTATTTTGACATTAGACATATAGGCATCTAACTTACCCAGACTTATTAGCATATTCTTAATTGCGTCTTTGTTATTTTTGATTTTATGGAAATCTACAATTATCTTCCCTTTATCTTTAGTAAGTTTGAACTTATTTTCATAAAACTTCCCAAGGAAACTATATGAATTATAATCGGTATCAAAAAATCCAGGTATTAAATCGCGAGTTTCTTTTATTTTTTCTTGGAATTTTTTGACATTCTGATTAAATTCAAACATTTTTTTTAATAATTCTTGATTTACTATTGAATAGGTCACAGAGGTATATAAACTAAACAAAAACATTCCTAATGTTAATATTCCGCTTAAATAATTACCATCTTTAAAGGCATCTAGACTAGGAATGTTGAATGTCATATATTTGACATATTTGAAAAAGGCAAACTTGGAAAATAAATACGTTATTACAAACATTACTAATGGTGATACTATAGTTAATAATGGACTAAATATATGATAATTATTATAGAGATTCAGGAATAATCTATTGTTATTTAGTTTATTAACATATGGAAAGTTTAATGTAACATTATCCATAATTTCATTAAGAGAACTGTTTTTATCATCACAATAAATCAATAGCGATTCTTCTATTGGTTCTAATTGTTTAAGTAAATCGTTTACAGTGTCGTAGTTTTTAATGAGTAGTTTATAATTTTTTTGAATGTCCTTGTGGTTTTGCTTATTCATAAGCATATTTTGTAATTTAATATGACCACTCAGTGTCTGTGTTTTATTAATAGAAGTCATTAAGGTTTTAGTTTCTGTATCGTCATAGTCTTTGAAAATTTCCAATCCATCATATACTTGTTGTGAATAAGGTTTTTGTAATTCATCATAATCCTTTAAAAGTGGATGTAGTGTTTTTCTATTTGGTATTAAACAATTATTAACGTAATTGAGTTTGTTTTTATAGATAAACATTATTTGATTATTATACAATAATAAAAAAAATACGTTTTTTTTTCTTTTTAATATATATAATGAATAACAATGTTGTACCATCTAATTTCGACGTATATCCAGACAATTTAGATATGGAAAATGCCGTATCTATGAACTCTATTTCTTGGGAAGAACCTAAACAAGACCCAAGTTTATTTATGCTCAGTAATAATCAGATAGTTAACGTTTTAACTAATGCTGCCAATAATACAAATAATGCGGAAGGTTTAAAAATGTTTCAAGGATGTCTTGAAGACCCTATTGCCGGAGATTCTATGTGCTTCTTACCAAAACCTGAACCAGTAAATTATAAATTTCAAAATAGACACTCATGGGCCAATGTTTCTGGCGATAAAGTTGTCATTTCTCAATACAATAAAGATAATGAATTAAATACCCAAGCAAATAATTTATCTAAACGTGGTATGGAATATCTTAAGGCATCGAATGATGAACTTTTACTCCAACCTTTGTGTGACGTATATGATTGTGAAAACAAACCAAAAGATGACCCCAATTGTCGTGTATTGAATTGTATGAAATGTAAAAAACAATAAACAATTTAAACATTTTTTCTTATTTATTATAAAATCAAATATGATTGAAATTCATATTAATAACAATCTTTATTTAATGGAAGAAGATAAATATAAAACTAAAAAATATAACTATACCAAGGCAGAAACTATGGCATTTCTACTTAATAAGAAAATACAATATAATATAGCAGAATTATATTCAACGTATTATACAGAAATGAATATTAATCAGTGTATTTATACACAATCTATAACAGATAAATTATATTCATTTGGATTAAAATGAAAAATATCATTAGTATTATATGGCAAGTATCGTTGATATTGGTGGGAGTGGCATGAGAGTAAAACAATATCGTATGGTTGGCAACAAATTGCTTCAAGATCTAGATGAAAATACAATTACTATTCAATTCCATAAATATATTGAACGTGTCGAGGGGCGTAAGGTCTTCATTAAAAATAATAGAAAACTTATTAGCTTTGTTACTCCATTCAAAAATTGTTATGTTGGAGCGACTGGTGGTGTTCGCGAAGCGGGTGTCAAAACTGGGGTCTATAAAGTATATAATAATACGACTGATAAGTATCTATTTGATATGGAGGTTTTATCCGGAGTACAAGAAGGTAAATATGAATTAATGGCTGCGGAACATAAATTTAAAAATATGGAGGCACTTCTGTCAATGGGATCTAAATCTTGTCAATTCAATTACAATAATAAAATAACAAGTGTTTCGGTTGGTTTCAAAAATCTAAGTGGTAAAACCGCCAAATTTAAAATTTTACAAAACAAACATATTATTGGTATATCAACCCTTTATTGGACAGCAAAGGATATTGAGACTAATATGAAAATGAAATTGGCTGACAATATGCGTGGTGTTAAAATCAATGCCAAATTTATAGAGAAATTGAATCATTTAGATATGTCTAAATACGATGATTTGGTAGTTGATAAAATTACATTATTCAAACGTATCATGAATGAACTAAGTGGTTCGGACACTATTATTGTATTCAAACGAGAATGGAAACATCCACAGGGTAAGTATATTATAAACTGGCCCACGGGACGAGCATTGGAAACTATTTAAACAATGCCTTCATATACCTTTAGTACTGAAAATACATCAAAACTCAACGTGTTCTGGATGATCTGAATAAATTATTTTTTTTATTAATTTACAGTCATTAAACAACATTTCTCCTAATTTTGTTTTCATTGTTTCCAGTGTTTCGTAATTTATATATTTATTGTCTTTTAGTATTATGAATTTATTTACTATTTCTAGTATATCTACTTTTGATATAATAACTACATTTGTTCCTGAAATATTAATTGCTTTAACTAATTTATCGTAATTAAGCCAGGTCACTTTCCTAGGTCTTCCTGTAGTTGTTCCATATTCTTTACCTTCTTCAACTATTCTTTCAATAGTTTCTTCTTCTGGTTGCCAAAGGTCTTCAAAATCAGGGTCAAACCCAACTCGTGTATCATATATTTTAGCCGCGCCATAAATAGTATTTATTTTACACGGTGGAAACCCTAAACTACAAGCACTATAAGGTAATGTCACACTTGATGTGACATATGGATAATTACCATAGTTAATATCTAACCAAAATCCTTGAGCGCCTTCACAAAGGATAGTTCCGTGTAAATCTTCAGTCATTAAAAATGACTTCAAACTTTCAGGGCATTGGTCTTTTAATTGTATTGCTTTACGAGCGTATTTATCCCGAGCACAAGGCCCAATACCTTTACCGGTTGATCTTGGATTATTGGCGTCTTCTTCTTTATGTGATGGTGTTATGATCTTTACATAGGGTGATATTTTCAATAACGAAATATCAAATCCGTGTTCTTTTAGATATTCCATTTCCGAATTAAGGTCATCAATATTAACAAAACATTCAGGTCCAATCAAACATTTAACCCCATACAAAATTCCAGAGGGTATAATATGGGTATGATATTTCGTGTCGTTTAAATAAATAGTATGACCAGCATTGGACCCACCATTCCAACGACATACCCAATCATATTTATTATTTTTCAATAATTCGCCTATAATTTTCCCTTTTCCTTCGTCACCCCAGGTTAATCCACATACAATATCGACTTTATCTATCATTAATAATTATTAGTAAATAATAGTATCTTAAATAAAATTTGAAAATTTTTATTTATTCAAAATAATTAATAAATATAGACTCAAGAGGTATTATTCATCATGGAATTCAATTTTGATATTTTCCCAAACAATCAGCCGTCAAATGAACTTAAAAATACCAGTTTCATAATGGGAAACGGTAATCGAAATTTAAGTAATAAAATCGCCCAGAATTTTAGATTAAGATATGATTGTAGTATTTCCCAAGAATCACCTGGATATTTTGCTAGTGGTGAAGTTTCAATTAATCATATTACTGAAAATATTAGACAAAAGGATATAGTAATTATACAAAGTATAGTTGAAACACCAATCAAAAATGGTGACGTATTATCGGTTAATGATTTAATATTAGAAGTTCTTATTATGATAGACGCCGTTAAACGTGGAAGTGCGAAGTCAATTACGCTAGTATTGCCTATGTATCCATATCAACGTCAAGACCGTAAAAATAATTCTCGAACTCCTATTAGCGCACGTGTAATGACAACTATGTTTGAAAGTCTAGGTGTTTCACGAGTTATTGTGTTTGACCTACACGCCGATCAAATCCAAGGTTTCTTTGGTCTTACACCATTAGATAATTTGTTTTCAGAACCATACTTCATAAAATATATCAAAACAGTTGTTCCACCTGAAGAATTGAAAGATGTAATATTGGTAAGTCCAGATGAAGGCGGAATCAAGAGGGTAGTTCATATGGCAAAAAAGATGAATTTAGGTTCGGCTTTTATGTATAAGGAACGCAAAGTTGCTAATGAAGTAGAAAATATGGTAATTATGGGAAAAATAGAAAATAAAGTGTGTATCATTATTGACGATATAATAGATACGGCAGGAACGGCTTGCAAAGCGGCCGATATTTTAAAGCAACATGGTGCGTCAAAGGTAATAATGTGTGCGTGTCATGGAATATTTAGTAAAGATGCTATAAGGAAAATACACAATAGTTCCTTTGACAAGGTTAGTGTTACAAATACAGTATTATGGCAAGATAAATTAGATAAACTATTAGAGAATAATTTTGTTCACGAAAAACACAATAAGATAGATATTATAGATATCTCAAAATTGGCATCATTGGCAATCGAACGATGTTTATTAGGTAATAGTCTAAGCGAATTATTTAACATATCTATTTCCTAAAAAAATATTTAAAATTTATAATCTAAAATTAATCAAGTTAATTACGTATATGCTTTTTTATTTAACATTTGTGAGTAGTTATTTATTTTTTTCAGCCAAATGTTTTTATAACGATGTTATAATTAATAAAAATAAAGAAGAAACACAAAATAATTTAGAAGCTTATTACAAAGCATTACCAACCGTATTAACGAATGTATTGTTTTATACAATTCCATTTTTTATTTATATTGACTACATTTACGAACCTCCACCATTTTCTATAATAGGTTCATTGTTATCTATTCTGATAACTAGATACTGTTCAAATATAGTATTCTACTGGGCTCATTGGTATTCTCATATAAACAAAGAATTATATAAATATCACAAAATTCACCATGAATTCAATCATCCTATAGGTATACGGACAGAATATTCCCATCCAATTGATTTTATATTTGGTAATTTTATACCATTTGCTATTGTTCCAATACTGCTTAAAACAAATACACCAATACTATTATATTTAATTATACATGGAAACTACAAAACAATAAATATAGACTATAATACACCAAATACAAAAAATAATCACCATATTTTACATCACAAATATTATAATTGTAATTATGGTGATAAATGGATAGATGAATACATTAAAAACAACTTAGAAATCGGCATCCAAAACAATTTTCTTAGATACTTGTGTCCCAGATTTAACACCTGATTTCGCATATTCTCCTACTCTTTTTTCGAAGAAATTTGTTTTACCTTCCAATGAAATCATTTCCATAAATGGGAATGGATTCTTAGCTTGATATATTTTCGAATATCCTAATTGAACAATGAGGCGATTCGCAACAAATTCAATGTATTCACTCATAAGTTCCGAATTCATTCCAATAAGCTTACAAGGTATGCTTTCATTAATAAATTCTTTTTCTATTTCAACCGCTTCAGTGATAATCTCTTTAACGGTTTCTTCCGAACATTTATGAACGAGCATTTTATACATCATAATAGCAAATTCAGTATGTAATGCTTCGTCACGTGAAATAAGTTCATTACTAAATGTTAATCCAGGCATAAGACCTCTTTTTTTAAGCCAGAATATCGAACAAAATGCTCCACTGAAAAAGATGCCTTCGACTGCCGCAAAAGCAATAACGCGTTTATTGTAATCGGAATCATCATCGCCAATCCACTTCAATGCCCAATCAGCTTTCTTTTTAATGGATGGGATTGTTTCTATAGCATTTAAAAGTTCTAATTTACGAGTGGTGTCTTTGACATATGTGTCAATTAATAGTGAATACATTTCACTGTGGATATTTTCCATAGCAATTTGGAATCCATAAAAACATTTAGCTTCAGTGACTTGTACATCATTCATAAAACGTTCACATAGATTTTCATTAACTATTCCATCACTAGCAGCAAAGAAAGCTAAAATATTTTCAATAAAATTGCGTTCATTAGTATTTAATTTCATCCAATCATTAGCGTCTTTAGATAAATCAACTTCTTCTACAGTCCATATAGATGCTAGGGCTTTTTTATACATACCCCATATATTGTGATATTCAATTGGAAATATAACAAAACGACCTGGGTTTTCGCGCAAAAGTGGTTCATCGTTTTTTTTATTGATTGTGATAGACATAATATCTAATATTATTAGTTTATAATTTTAAACATCGTAATTTTAAATAATTAATTTTATTATACTATTAATTATTTTCTCGGTATATCTTTCTGGGTAAAAACTCTTTACATTATTATTATTGAACGTTTCTTTAATGTAATTATAATATTCTGTATCATATGACATTTTAACGGATTTTTTAATAAAATCATCTATTGTTAAACATATTGTATCGGTTAAGTTTAAAGTCTTTAAAATACTTGAGGTAATTGTCGAATACAAATGATTTCCCTGAAAACACATAATTGGGACTTTACAAACTAACAAGTCATATATAGTGTTTTTTAAATTATAGTTAAGTGTATCTAAAATACAATCAAAGTAAATAAGTCTATATAAATTGAGTTGTGGTTCAATAAATGGTATGAAATATACCTTTTCTTTTATATCTTCATCGAAATGTTTCAATAACATATCTCTATTTTCAAAACATACAGTTTCAAGAATATATAATACACTACCATGAGCCATTTTTAGTATTTGATTGTAAATTAAAATATCCTTTTTACTAATTTTCTTAGAACCACTAAGAACACAAAAGCGAAAATAATCTTTATGTTTGTTTCTTGGTAATATGATATTATAGTACATCGAATATAGTTGTTTTTCCTTTATAGTACCTTTTTTCAAATCACGTATTTTACTATAATTATTTTGAAACCCTGTGTAGTTACTATCATTATTCATTTTATCCATAATAGTCTTTATTTGACGTTCAATAAGTAATTCCTTATTGTAAATACCACGATTTATATTCCTTATATTGAATTTAATTACTTTATATATATAATCTACCATAAAATCAGTTATTTGCATTTTATTAATATTTTTATTAATTAAATAAATAATGTAATCGTAATTCTTTTTAATTTCAAAATCATACGATTTATTATAATCTATATTCAATATAATCGGACAATCCAAAATTATTTTCTTTTCATTAAACGCGTAATTTTTATTCATTTCATTATAGCATTTACCTAGTATAATATAATCGAAAATACCGTGTGTATGACTACCTAAGTAATCATTGTTATTGATTTGTATTTTTGCAATTCTCATAGATAATAACCGAAATACATTTACGTTATTTAAACTACAAAAATTAATAGCCAAGTAAAATTTATGTTTTATTAATAATTCATAAATAGTTTCTTGATTATTTTTGTTTAAATCTCCTTGAATTATTTCGACATTTTTCGCTTTAGTTTTACCTTTAGGATATACATTACCTAAAACTAAATCCAATATAACATAATCAAATTGATTTATGATATAGTTTTCTAAATTGTATTTACTATTATCAACAATTAAACATATCTTGGGTGTTTTGGGTGAAGTAATATTTTGAACATCTACGTTTCCTGTTAGTCTATTAGATTGGTCGTTATATATAGTATTATAATACCGTTTCACACAATTATTCATAATAGTGTTACCCAATCCCATACAAATAAGTAAATATGGCGAACACATATTGTTTTTTGAATAATCAATTATTTTACTAATATTTTGGTCTAAATTTTCAAAATCGCAAATATTATTACATAATACCATCTTCTTATAAAAGTAATCGGTATCACTATAATCCAATAATTTCAAACAATTATAATAATTTTCAACATTAAAGTAATAGTTATATAGGTTTGAGGTTGTTTCGTTATTTTTCTTATAAAACAGAATCATATTTAGGTGATATTCTATATTCTTTTTTTTAAACAGACATTTATAATGAAATTTCTCGGCAAAATCGTGGTTTAATGTTTTAATATTATTATAAATATCATACATCAATACATCATAAATCTCAATATCATCCATATTTATAATATAGCTGTAAATCACGAGCATTTTTTTTGAAATGGTTTGTTTTATTTCCTTTTTGGTTAATATATTATCTAAAATATTCATACAACTTGTTATACATCGAGTGCAAAAATATACCTTTTCAGATTCCTTAAAATTCCCTGAAAATATTTTTTCAATATCTTTATTTATTATTTCTAATAAATTTTTCATACTTAAAATATAAAATTAGTTTTTATGTTAAATGGATAATATTAAAATAATATAAATAAATATATATGGAACAAGATTTAAGAAACAAATTATTGCAAAATATTGAATATTATCGTAAGTTCGTGATATTATTTTTTATACTATTTATTACAATCATACTAAGTTTTTATATATCTGACAAATATCGTGTAAATAAGGCAATGGAAAGGTTATACATTTATGAAGACTATTTTACTATTAGTTCTATAGATGACGAAGAAGAACTCGAACAACCCTTGTGTAATTTCTTTATTGCTAGTGCGTTTAGACCATATACTGGGAAAAACCAAATGTTGGATTACACTAGTACAAATATATTGAAACGCATATTACGATATGGTGCAAGGTTCTTATATTTGGATGTTTATAGTGACAATGAAAAACCACTTGTATGTGTTGGTCTTAAAAATGGTAATTGGAAATTATCATTGAATTCGTTGGATTTCGATGAAGTTATGGAAACAATAGGAACAAATGCTTTTAATGCTGGAATAGTTACTAACTATGAAGACCCACTTTTAATAGGTTTAAATCTAAATATGCCAAAAAATCATAAAATTCTTAAAAAAATTAAGGAATCTATAATAAAACATTGTGGAACTAGACTTCTTGATATAACATATGGTTATAATCAAAAAAATATAGCTCTTGAACCCATTAAGAAATTAAAAGAGAAAGTAGTTATATTGAGTAGCGAAGGTTTTGAAAATAGTACATTAGAAGAAATTGTAAATGGTTCCTGGAATACAAATGTTGTAAGAAAAATAAATAATAAATCAATCGACCCAACGGTTCGAATTTCACAATATATTAAAGAAGATACAGAAACACTAATGAATTACAATAAAAGCGGTTTATCAATAATCGTTCCAGAAGAAAAAAGTTTCTTTACTCGCCAATATAGTCCTAATAATGGCTTTGAATTTGGTTGTCAATTCATATGTATGTATTACCAAGAAGTTGATGGACTGATGGACTTTTATGCTACTAAATTCAAAAACAAGAGTTTCGTTTTGAAACCTAGTAAATTGCGTGGTGAAACAGTACAAAATAATACGTATGTCACATTGAATACTAAATTATCTAAAGAACAACAAAAGGACCCTGTATTATCTAAATGTAATACCGAACCATTACCATATGTTCCAAAAAGAGATTTCTCAAGTGAACCAACATTTAAACATCAAAATTCCGAAAATGGTATGTGCTTTATTAGCACCAAACCTTGTGAAAGTCCATTTACACCTCTTAATGGATCATTAAGTCTTATTGGTAATGAAAAGAATAAGGTATTAGAAGAATTGAAAAAAGGGTCAGTTAATGTAAGTGCTGGTATAGATGAAGACGGATTTGTATATAATAATATCGACCCATATGTATGTTGTGCGACTGAAAAAAATGTACCAGTTGTGAATAAATACATTATGAGTAATATTTGCGATGACCCTTCAAAAAATAAAGGAAAAATTGGTATTAAAGCAAAGAAAACGGATTCAGTGAAAACTGGTTTCGTTCAAGGATTAGAGGCTTCGGAAGACCTCAACTGGGTCCATCCTAAAATTTGTGAAATCAATGATGTAGACCAATTAAAAACGCAAGACTATTGCGTTATAGCGGCAGATAAATGCCCCGATGATTATGAACAAAACCCAGCATTATTGGAAAATAACTATAAATTATGTTGCCGAAAAGGACAAAATTAAATAATAATAATAATTATTTTATAAATAATAATATTATATAATATAATGACCGACCTTCGTGGTGCTTATGATTATAGTAAAGATTTAGCCGATGAATATATAGGTTCATCAAGAAAAACTACAATCAATATGGCTAAAACAGCTAAAAGAACATTTAGTGATATGCTATTTACTGTAATATTTGATTGGCGTATCATATTTTTTACATTGTTATGTTTAACATTAATGATTGCGTATGGATTAATGGTTGTTCATAGGCATTTATCTAAAAACCAAACATTTAATGCTTATGGACTAGCAAGTATAAGTTTCTTTGGACATATATTTATTTTGAATTGCTTTATTGCTATTTTCACATTATGTTATTACTTTAAAAAACGTGCGGAACAAGGTAAACAGGGGCCCCGAGGAAAGATTGGTCCCAAAGGACAACAAGGTAAAAATCAAACTTGTGATATATGTTCATTGAAGGTTAAAACAATGAGTCGCGACGAAGACACACTGACTGATAAATCATTTGAAATAGATAATAGTCTTTTTGAAGATATGAATAAATACAAACCCAGATCCTGGAAATCATATAAAATAGATAAATTATTAGGACAAGTAGAACCTTGTGAAGATTGTAAAACAATTAAATATTCTAATGAGAATTATGTTAGTGGTATAATTGGGAATATTTCGTCGGAAGGTATAATTAATAGTTTCCAATATTTATACGAAAACGATGGTTCAACAAAACCATTAGGAAATGCAGAGGGAATAGCTGGGATAGACGATAGAACAAATGTTAAAAAGGTGAAATGTCCTAAGAATTCTGGTATATTTAGAATGGATGTAGCATACGACAATACTAAAAAGGGTATTTCAGGAATGAAAATATTCTGTAGAGACTTGACAACTGGAAAGGTCAAACTTCCTAAGAAACATACACTTGGAAATATAGAAACAAAACACCAAACAGACTCAGTTTACTGTACAAATAATGATTCATTTATAGGTGGTCTAGAAGCACATCATAATGATAAACAATTAGTTAATCTACAATTTAATAAATGTAATATGTACAAATAAAAAAAGGCCATATTTAAAGAATAAAACAATTAATAAAATTAAATGTCTAATCCATATGAAATCCTCGGGGTTTCAAAATCATCTAATATCGAAGAAATAAAAAAAAGATATAAATTATTGGCAAAAAAACATCACCCTGATCGTAATCCTAATAATAAAGAGGAAAGCGAAGAAAAATTCAAAGAAATTGCGAAATCATATGATATATTATGTGACCCAGAAAAACGACAAAATTACGACTTATATGGAAATGAAACTATGCCACATATGTCTAACCCATTTGGATTTCCATTCAATAACCGAGAACCTAGTATTACGAAACATATATTACCAGTATCTTTGGAAGAAATATACAATGAACAAAACATAGAAATTAAAATTAAAATGAAAAATATGTGTATGGGTTGTTTAGGTCAAGGAACACGTGATAAAACCGCACTAATAAGATGTATCGGGTGTAATGGACAAGGGCGAAAAATGAAAATTAATATGTTGGCCCCTGGGTTTGTTACATCATCCGAGGCGACTTGTGATGAATGTATGGGACAAGGGAAGAAAATCAAACAAGGCTGCGAATGTCAAGAATGTTTTGGTAAAAAAATAGTAACAATAAGAAAACCTTTCAACGTACAATTAAAACAAACAATAAGAAATGGTGAAACTATATTATATAAAAATCAAGGTAATATTAATTTGGATACAAAAGAAAAGGATGATTTACTATTGATTATTGAATACACTAAACATAAAGTGTATGATGTAGAAAACAATGATTTAATGCTAGAATATAGGATTTCATTAATAGACGCTTTATGTGGTTTTGATTTTTTAGTAAAATATTTAGATAACACTTATTTACACGTTCGCGAGGATAATATAGTTCGACCATTTTCTAAGAAAATTATAAGAAATAAAGGTATCAATACTAATGGTAATCTAATTATTACTTTTAATGTTATATTCCCTAAAAATAATTTGAGTGTGGAAAGGAAAAAATATGTAAGGAAATTGTTAGAAAATAAAAATAAACTCGAGACAATAATACCTAAAAATGCCCAATTATATGAGTTTAGTAATTACATAGAAAAAGAACAAAAAACATATCAAGATACACATCAAGAGCAAGTTGGGTGCGCAACACAATAAATGTCTTAAGTATGATAATAAAATTCAATCAATAATAAAATTGATTTAAATTTATATGTTATTATTGATTTAAATTAATAACTTAAGACAAGATGGAGGATACACAAATACAGCCGATTATTTCCGCTAAACTTATAAAGACATTTGATGAATTATATTCTTTAATGCTAAATAGTATATCGGAAAAATATAATCTAAACAAAGATGAACTTAAAACTTCATTCAAACTTGATTCCACAAAATTAGCTGTTGAATTAGGAATAAAAAAACGTAATCGTAGGATATTAGATAATAATAAACGTTGTATGGGTAGAAAATTTGATGGAAATCAATGTACGCGTTCACGTCGGGGCGATGCTCATTATTGTTTGAGTCATGAAAAGAATTTACCACAAGGCCGCATTGATGATGTATCATTTAAGCCTAAAGAAAAGGGAAAGCGTGGTAGAAAAAAGAAAATTCACGCGTTTGCTAATGATGAAAATTACATCGCGACAACACGAGAAAATTTTGGTGGAAATATTGAATATTTAGTGGACGAAAATAAAAACGTATATACTTATAATATTGAAAAGCCAGTTTATGTAGGTAAATATGATAGTGTAAATAACAAATTGTTAGTAAAATAATTGTTATTAAAAAATTTGATTGATTAATTTTTTATTATTTTTATTTATATTATTCGTATGCTATCATGGAACTTCAAGAAAATAATTACGAAGACATGAAGAATATTGTTTTATATCAAAATAAACTCCTATTAAGAAAAATATGTAGGAAATTTAATTGGGATTATAAAAGTTGTGAAAGAGAACTTTTTTCTAAATAAATAGTATAATGCCAAGAAAATATTCGAAAAAAAAAGGTGGGTCTCCCGCTTCAAAAGCAGTAATGAATTTAGTAACTGAACCAGTTATAGATGCGTTTATGATTGTACCATTAATGAAAGGTGGATCTCCTGCGTCAAATATGGCTATGAGCAGTGTTCAACAAATATGTAATTGTTCTGGTAACCAAGCTATACCACTACCAAAATTGTCTGGTAATCTAACTAATTTCTATAAGACAACTGGTGGATCTAAATCTAATTCCAAAAGAACAAAAAAAAATAAAAAGGGTGGAACTGTCCCATATTATTTAGTAATGAAAGGATTATGTAATTCCTGTGGTAATGTTAAAATGGTTCCATCTTTTCCAAAAACTGGTGGAAGTGGGTGGTTAGCAACCCATAATTCACGTAGTGCTTCCGCGATGTCACCCAGTCAATTCAAAGTTTTTACTAAAACTGGCACACACATACCTGGGGGTCAAAATTCTAGTTGTATTTTAAATGGTCCAATGTTTAAATAAACCATTTAAAGTAATTTTTTTATATTATTATTAATTCGCATATGTCTTTAACGGGAAAACAAGGACTATTAATAAAACCTATAAATGATTTTTTTTCAGATAAAAAAAATATCAAACGTATTATACCAATATTAAATGGTGAAAATAAAATTTCACTACGTATTATTGATTGGTTCGTAACAAATTATTCTAAAAAAAACAATATTAGTTACTATTTGGATAGTAAACAATCACAATTTATTGTATATTTGTCTTATAAAAATCAACTAAAGGCATTTTCAAAAAAACAATTTGATCCGTTTTGTAGACGGTCGCGCATAGAATATCTTTATGATAAAGATAAATATTTAACTACAACTATAGGACAATTGAATTTTTTCAAATGGGCGTTAGAAAACGAAATAATAGATTATATCGAGGAAAATATCAAAGATATAGAGAAAGATATGAATAAAAATATTCGTAAAACTACCAAGAAATTGACACCTACTTCCAATAAAGTTAAATCGAAAAGAAAACGTCGAGAATTATCAACGTGTGCCACCAAATATGTTAATAAGATGAAACATAGTGTCACTTTAGATTTTAATTAATTTTTTTTATATGATTATATTAACTACTATGCTTAATTTACTACTAGTTATATTATTGATATTCTTAGTAATTCTCGGAAATTTCGAGGGATTCACTTGTAATGATTTGTTATTTACACCTGAAAATGTTTTGAAATATACAAGCGATAAATTAAATATGGCAAATTTAGATAACTATGACAAACTGAAAGAATATGCTGGAGAACCATATGTATTAAAATATAATGGTCCAGTAGAAAAACCATATGCTAAATGTAGTGATAATGTTAAAGACCTAAATATAAATAACCAATCATATAATTTGGAGTATGATAAAACATTAGAAAAAGAGTTATCGAATCCATTGAGTGCCAGTGATATTTACTACAATGAAAACCGGAAATATCCAAACAGTTTACCCTATATTTACAAATTCTAATTTAATTTATTTATTTAATTTATTTATTTAATTTATAGTATGATTAATATAGTTTTATTGATAATAGTACTTATAATTTTAATGATAAGTGTGTTTAAACTTGAACGTTTCCAAGAACTTATTCCGTTGACTGAATTAATAAGTTACGAAGAAGTAGTGTGTGAGGGTAATCCTGGAGAAAAGGGGCCCAATGGGGAACCAGGCAAAGTCTTGTAAATAAAATATATTTTTTATAATTATATTATAATATGAATATCAAATTAATAGCAATTATTACATTATTTATTTTAATTTCATTGTTTATACTGTTCAATAAACAAAGTAAAGAACATTTTCAAAATAATGATTATGCTCCGTTTATTTCATATGATACTGAACTTAGTGGCGGTATTCAAAATATAGAGTATAAATATATCAAAGGAGCAACTGGACCCAAAGGAGACCCGGGTTCTAATGCTGGAGATCAAAATATACTAAATTATTTAGATGAAATATATAATTATCAAGAACCATTAACAGAGTCCCAAAAACTAGAAAATATAATAAAAGCACAAAATGCAATAATAGAAAAACAAAATGAAATAATAGACGCTGCTAATGCTAGAAAAACTGTATCAATAAACGAAAAATACGTATCCCAAACTAAAATAAATGAAGCAAATGCTATCAAACAAACAGCTGAAACAGCAAGAGCCTTAGCATTAGAGGTTTTTGAAGCGGCATCTCAAGCAGCCGAACAAGCATGGAAAACTGCCAACGACGAATGGAACCGTGCAAACAATGCATACAAAGTCAACCACTCCTACGTACAACACTACAAAGGTTCTGTTATTATTTACCAAGGTTTGATGAACGCATTAGCTAGTGAGATAGCCAAACTAACCAGCCAAATAGAGTGGATGTCTGTTGTGAACCCCCCAATCGCACAATATCAACTGAAACCGAAAAGAGATAAAAAACAGGCTGAAAAAAATAGCCACGAATCATCGCGAAATACACACCAAGGGGATGCAAATAGGTACCAAAATGAAAGAGACAAAGAAGGGGCACTCAGAACCAAAGCAGCGGCAGACAGAACCAAAGCAATAGAAGATAAAAACAAAGCAACAACCGATAAAGATGGAATAGTAATCATACAAAATGGAATAATAGACGAACAAAATGTAATAATAGAAACACAAACTATTATTATGAATAACTACGAAGCCAATATAGCAACCGAAGATGAAATAATAGCAACTGCTGAGGGAATTAAGAAGACTGCCGAAGAAGAAAAACAAGCTGCGATTGACCTACAAAAAGCAGCAGCTGAACTAGCAGCAGAATTAATATCAGACCAAGTAACACCAACATAAAAACACACTTTGTAGTTATAGAATGAGTGATGTTACTTAATAATTAAATTTTCAGTAAAATTTAGATTTAAGCAAACCAGTCGAAAAAACTATAGAGAAGAGTTCTAGAACAATTTGAGGTTGTACCAATTATAACATGTAAAGGTCTTGCGTTAATAAATATTTATATACATTAATTAATAAATAAATATTTATATACATATATAGATATGAATCAAGTTTTACAATGTATATTAGTAATTATTATTTTTATTGTAATTTTTGTAGTAATAAAAGACTACAAAGAAAAATATAAAACATGCGATCCTGAAGATCTGTCTATAAAAGGTATCCCCGGTCCTAAAGGAGATCCAGGAACAGATTTGACAACAGAAATAAAAAACGCTAAAAAGGAACTTATAATTAAATTTATAAATAATCTCAAATTTGAACAAGGAAAGTATATTATTGGCTCACAACAATTAGGATGCGATTAATTATATTTTTATAGTTATATTATAATATGATTCTTGAATTTGGTTTATTAATATTATTAGTTTTAACAATAATTTATTATTCTTATCAACAGAAAACAGAAGCTTTTGTTTCAGAAACACAATATTCTAATTTAAAAACAGATCCTGAGAAAATGAATATAATAAAAAGTTTTTTTGAAAAATTAACTTTCGTTGATAATAAATATTATTTATATGGGAAAGAGATTACTTGTAATGTAAGCGAACCCAATATTATCGATGAAGATACAGCAGTTTAATTAATAAAATTATCTACAATATATTTAAATGAGCAAAATAGCATTAATTCTTTTTTTATTAATTATAATAATTTATATATTAAGTTATTTACAATTGAATATTCAATACTTTGAAGCAAGTTCAATTAGTGATACTCAACTTGAATTAGCGCTTAGTTTTTTTGATGGATTAAAATTAGAAAATAATGAATTTACTATTAATGATAAGCCCATTAATATTTCACCACCAGCGCCTACAAATCCAGCGCCTAGAGTACCAGCGCCTACAAATCCAGCGCCT
>ERZ1048068.1070-NODE-1070-length-22207-cov-39.091008_pt1 | contig 22207 bp, 17 predicted proteins | sample MGYA00383098_ERZ1048068 | MGnify/ENA primary metagenome ERZ1048068 (study PRJEB29581, sample SAMEA5548368) | metagenome | biome: marine; feature: coastal; material: water | depth 1 m | study: Short-term variability in the microbial, nano- and picoplankton... | reverse complement strand
CTAAACCCCAAGGATCAAAATTCAAGTGTTTTTAATTTTACGATCTATTACAAAGACAAGGAATGGGACATGCTTCCTTTTACTGGAACCGCTCCCCAAAAAGAGGATTTTACAAATTTCATCACTCGTTTGAAAGGAATTTAAATCTATCTTCTACAATTAATTGAAAGAATTATACAACACAATAGAGGCTTCCATTATAAAATGTCCAATTCTGTCATACAAGATTTCATCATTCCGTAAGTTCTCTCAATATCATTATCCAACCCAATAGAAAATCGAATTAACCCATTGGTTAAGCCCATTTCTTTTTGTTCTTCCTCTGAAATTTCTGAAGAAGTTGAGGTTCCAGGTGCACTAAAAAGTGTTTTATAAAATCCTAGACTAACCGCTAAATATCCAATATTTCTCTCCTGCATTAACTTCATTAGAGCATTCGCTTTCTCTAAAGAACCAACATCAATGGTTAACATGCCTCCAAATCCATAAGCAGTATTCATCATGGAGGTAAATAATTGATGAGAAGGATGAGATTCCAATCCTGGATACACTGTTTTTAATCCATCAGCTTCAAATTTATGCGCCAAGAAAGAAGCATTGTAGCTGTGTTGTTTCATTCTGATAGGAAGCGTTCTCATATTTTTAAGAATCGAGGAGGCCCTTAGACTATCCATGGTAGACCCCAACAACATGCTTGCGCCATTATTTACATTTCGTAAATCATCGATAAACTCCTGAGTACCACAAGCGACTCCTCCAACAGCATCTGAAGTACCATTTATAAATTTTGTAAGACTGTGACATACCACGTCTGCACCTAATTTCGCCGGAGAAATTGACAGGGGTGAAAAAGTATTATCTACCACTAATTTTATATTATATTTCTTCGCCAAAGCAGATAAAGCTCGGATATCTGCAACTTCCAACAGAGGATTACTTACCGTCTCACAAAACAACACTTTCGTGTTTTTTGTAATGGCTGCTTCTACTAAATCTACTTTTGTAATATCTACAAAAGTAGTTGCAATCCCCAATCTTGGGGTGAAATTTTTTAAGAAGGCGTAAGTTCCTCCATAGATGGTTCTGCTAGAAACAATGTGTTCTCCTGAACCAACTAACTGCAACAAAACAGGAGTAATAGCACCCATTCCTGAGGCAGAAACATTGGCTGATTCTGTGCCCTCCATAGCTGCTAAAGCCTCCCCTAAATATCCATTACTTGGGGTAGAATGACGTGAATACAAATAGCAACCCTCTGTATTCCCTTCAAAAGTATCTAACATTGTTTTTGCCGACATAAAGGTATAGGTAGAAGTATCTGAAATGGAAGGGTTTACACCTCCAAATTCGCCAAAAAACTGTAAATCTTGGATAGCGTCTGCGGGTTTGAATTTCATAAGATATTGATTTTATGAATACAAAATAACAATATAAAAGAAAAATTATCAATAAAAATACATAAATACAGTTTATAAATCTAAAAAAATATGTATTTTTAGTTTTTAAAACTAAACAAACCCCCAATTAAATCAAATCTTAGAAAAATTTAAACATATGATCTTGGATGTTACAGACAAAAAGCTCCTTAATTTATTGCAACAGGATAGCAAACAAACCACCAAACAACTCTCTTTACAATTAAACCTCTCAGTGACGGCTGTGTACGAGCGTATTAAAAAATTAGAGAAAGGAAAGGTCATTCAAAAGTATGTAGCAATCGTCAATAAGAATAAAATTGAAAAGTCTTTTTTGGTCTTTTGTCATATCAAGCTGATGCAACATTCTAAAGATCATGTCACTACTTTTGAACGAGAAGTTTTAAAATTAGAAGAAGTCTCTGAGTGTTTTCATGTAAGTGGAGCCTATGATTATATCTTAAAAGTATATGTAAAAGATATGGACGAATACCGAGAGTTTATGGTTAAAAAATTAACCGCTATAAAATATATTGGAAGTACACATAGTACTTTTGCCATTGAACAAGTTAAAAACACGACTGAGATTCAAGTCTAAAAAAATACAAAACAAAGGTTTTGGGTTTTTAAATTTTTTCTATTTCTATAAAAGAATCTTGAACATTGATCAATTTTTTATAAAACTGCTTTAGGTAAAAGTACTCATCAGCAGAGTAGCTTTTTTTATTCAACGAATATTTTAAATATATATTGATCGTACTCCCTATCTGACTTGTGTTAAAAATGATTTTACCCCCTTTGTTAGGCAATGCCACACCCATATTTTTGGGAAGCTTAGCAATTTTGTATGTTTCGGGAATTATGAGCTTCATTAAATAGGTTTTGCTTCTCTCATACCCAAAATCAACAGGATAATCTCTTTTATTTAATTTAAACGGATTTACACCAATCCTATCAATTACAAAAGGGTTCAACCTTATCCTGCGACTCCCCATGACATCTGTTTCAATAGTTATTTTATATGATTCATTGAGTGCTTTGTCATTGTCATCTAAATTTTCCAATGCAACATCTTCCACTTCAATATTTGGATAGTTATTTTCAAAGTCTTCTAAAATATCATCCTCCGACAAGCCGTCAAATTCTACTCTTTTATGTACAGCAAAATAACCTGTTCTTTTAATTGACAAATCCCCAACGAAGGAATCATCTTTAAGAAGCAAAGACAACCTAATTGTTTTGGATGTCTTTTGTCTTAGATTAATCTGCTCCCAAAAACTTCCATTTTTAAAATCCATCACTCTTCCTTCTCCATTTAAACTCTCAGATTGGATCAAGCCGAATCCCAAATATTTATTTACAGCATCTAAAAAGTAGATCTGATTATTAATTACAGCCCTCACAACCATATAATTAAACTCAGAGATTACCGGATGTAATTTTGTAGGAATTTCCCGATCTCTTGTTGACAAGAGTACCAACTTACTCTCAATATTTGCCGCCTGCAACGCAAAGTACAATGATAAATTAATCTCAAAAACACTTCCTAGTTTGTTTTTAAATGCTTTTTTAACCTCTACTTTTCTGTTAACCCCGTATTTTTCATTCCATGTATAATGGTTTTGTACCCTTTTATAAATTTGCTTTGCCCTCTCTAAGCTATTCTCAGAATTCAAACTTGCCTCACTTGATAGATTCTCTTTAAAATATCTCTTTTTTAAATATTGACCAGATAAAAAATACGTTTCCAATTTTTTATCTACAGCTTTCCATGTTTTTGTATAATTGGTGACCTGTCCTCCAACATCGGTTTTTGATATTAATTCAAAAGAGAGTCGAGACACATAATTGTCTTGACTCAACATATGGTCCTCCTTTTTAAATGCCGGAACAGCATCCATTCCATATTCTAAAACACCACAAGGGCCTGTTCCAATTCCTGGCAAGTAAAAACAACCATTTTTCACACGAAAATTTTCTCTATGCAACTTTAAATTTCCCACAAGTCGAATATTATACTTAAAATTTCCTATGATAGCTGCTGTAAAATCACTTTTTAACTTTGGGATATCAGATTGATATTTCCAATCATCTATTTGTGGATAAGGAGAGATTAATGAATACCGAAATTCAATCACACTCCCAACTTTTATATTTGGCAGGGTAAAGTAAGTTTCTTTCCATTTTCCAGACAAATCTTTTGTATAAATTTTATCCTTTTCCAAACTCGTTGTATGCATGACATTATTCTCAGTTAAATTATTTGTTACCGCCTGAATATCATACACTTCTTGTTCATCATAAAACGGAATTTTAATAGTCGCTTTATCAAAACCAGTTATCTTCAAAATTTTTATTCTAAAATAAAAATCGGTTGTAAATTTATTTTTAAATTTATCTTTTTTATTTATGTAATAATTACCGTGTTCGTATAAAACGACGGCACGTGCAGTTGTATCCTTTTGATATACTTGCATCTTTAACTCCTCTATGGTTGTTTTGCCCATCGTTGTCGATTTCTTGCTTTGTCCAAAACAAAAAACAACAACAAAACTAAAGGCCAATACTAATTTTAACTTCATAACTTTTTTTTACTAGAATTGTATGTAATCTTGAGGCTTCGTTAAGTTTTTATCAATGCTATTCTTAAATTGTCATTCTTAGCAACTTTACGTCTAAAAGCTCTGTAAGTTTTATAATCCTCTTTAGGATATAATCCTTCTTTAATAAATAAAATACGTTTGTATTTTATGTGATGCTTGTCAATTTTATCAATTGAAATTTGATACATACCAAATTTATTGATGATGGACTTGTCTTCAAACAGAGCTTCTACTTGATATCCTTTTGGAATTTCAATAATAGACTCATCTTCATCCTTATAACCTCTTGGAATTAGAAGGGGTAATTTCCGATTTCTATATCTTTTGGGTATAAAACTATTTTTATTAAAAAGATTGACCCTAAAAAGTATTTCTGCATCAGTAACAGTTGCATAATCTTCTATTGAAATTGAAAAATCTTCCGTAAAAATAACCTGCTCTTTATCATTTTTTAATTTCACAGACTCAACTTCTAAATTGTTATTGTAGCTCCAAACCTCAGATTTATAAAGCTTAATTAATGTTTCTTTTGGATACCTATCGTAATTATGTCTATTAACAAAATTCAATCCTTTTGACACCCTTTCTAAAGTTGCTTGTATGGTCCCTTTTTCGTCTAATCGAATCGTTGCTTTTGTGGTTTGTAAGTTTGTTTCATTTTTATAAGAGGGTGTTCTTTTTATAATCCCTCCCTCTGGAGTTATAACAAGTACATCTCTATCATCAGTAAAATCTCCTAAAAAACCAAATGGAATGGTTTGATCGGTACATTCTAACCAGATGTCATTTCCTCCAGTAAGCTCAGAAGCAGGAATATTTAGTATAGCATGATTCCCTTGAAAAGTTACAAAATCTTTGTCGATATTTCTTTTTTGTTTCGCATAAACCAGGGTGTAATAAGAGGTTATTCCAACTGCAGCTAACAATGCTTTTGTGTAATTTGTTAGTCCTTTACAGTCTCCATAACCTACTTTGTCAACTTTATTTGCAGCAATTGGTTGCCACCCCCCAATACCAATACTTACGTTAATATATCGTGTTTTATTTTGCACAAACTCATAGACAAGTTTTGCTTTCTCTATGGGATTATCTACATCTTTTACCAAGTCTTTTATTTTTGTAACCGTTGCTGGCTCTAAAATATCTCGTCCTGATATTAAATAATCATTTTGCCATTTTCCAAATTCTTTCCAATTAGAAACATATCCTTTTACTCCTTTTAATGAAAAATCATTTGAAGCAACCATTAAATTAGGCATGAAATCTCTCGAAGGAATTGCATGTGCTTCTGGTTTTATTGCTCGTTGATTTTCAAAAATATAATGTAAATTAAATTCTGAAGATTTATCTTGAATAGGGTAATTCTTAAAATTTTTCTTTTTTGTTCTAACAATAATTTTTAAGGGATTATTCAGTTTGTACTGACTTTTTTCTATCCCAACATAATATCCTTTTACAGGATACCATCTTGGAATAAAACTTGTAGTAGAGGTTTTATATTCCGATTCAAACACAACAGTGTAAGGATAAGCAACAGGAGTATACGTTACAGATTTAACTCTTGCATCTGAATATAAGGTTTCACCTCCTATGGCACTTACATCTGAAAATTTTCTTTTCGAATATTTTTTTATTTCCCTTCCTAAAGCATCATAAATTTTAGCAGAAAGTTTTGTTAATTTAGTATCATTATTATACCCTTTTGCTATTCTTACGTATACATTTCCAAATTCATTAAGAACTGTTACAACTTTTTTTTCATACACAACCATTTTGTCGATTGCTTCAATAGTAATCTCTGTAGTACTATTTCTAATAACTGCATTAGCATTCTTTGTCAACTCATTGGAAATCAAAGCTGAAGCGTAAATATTTTCTTGGGAAAAAATTAAATTACAGGTAAATAATAATATTAGAAATAAAATTCTTGTAGGGTATTTCATGAAGTTTTTCTTTTTTATAGCACTGCAATATAATAAAAAAACCCAAAACAAAGGTTTTGGGTTTTTTAAATTATTCTTTCAGTTTGATGGCAAGCTATTTATTTAAATGCGATCCATCACAATACCCATTGGGGTCTGACGTATTACCACATCCACAAGTTGGTCTATCGATTTTAGTTGATTCCATATTTTTTATAGTTTAAAATTAGTATTCGTTATCTAAGAACAACAACAAAAGACATCTCCATTAAGTCATTTATAAATTTATCTTTCAATCCTTCTATCCATCTTTTAGACCCATATTTTACATTAAAATCTGCTCTATCCACATTAAAAACATCACTCTTAAAAGAAGTTACTCCTGCTTCTGTAGAAATCGTTGCAGGAATTGTAATGCTCTTGGTAACGTCTTTAATTTGAAGGTTCCCTGTTACTGCTAATTTCCCTTCAGTTTCTTCTACCTTGGTAATTACAAATTTAGAGGTAGGATACACAGCAATGTCAAAAAAATCAGGTGCTTTTAAGTGACCTTCTAGGTTTTGTGCCCCATCAGTTCCTGCCATGTCTAGGTTTGTAATGGTACTCATATCTATGACAAACTCACCTCCTTTTAAAACTCCTTCTTCTAGCAACATCCCTCCGCTTTGTAGAGCGACGGTCCCATTATGAGAACCTGTAGGCTTACTCCCTTTCCATGTTAACACAGAAACGGCCGTATCTATATTATTTAGGTCAGCAATATTTGTTTCAACTTTTACAGCTTCGTTTACTGCTACTTTTTCTTTCTTCTCTCCTTTACACGCTGTTAAAAGTGATGCGACAATGAGTATTGATAAAACTATTTTTTTCATTTTAATATTGATTTTAAATTTATTTTCCATGGCAAATATATGCTTTTTATTTTCCTTGGAAAATAAAAAAGTATTTTTTTAGATAATATTAACACTTGTCGAAAATAGAAAGGCTATTCTTTTATTTTGGAATCAATAATAATAGTAACGGGGCCGTCATTCAACAACTCCACTTTCATCTCTGCACCAAATACTCCAGTAGCCACTTTTTTGCCAAGTACTTTTTCTAGAGAGGCTACAAATTCTTGATACAAAGGAATTGCTACGAGTGGTTTTGCAGCCTTAATATAACTGGGTCTGCTTCCTTTTTTTGTGGAGGCATGTAAGGTAAATTGACTCACTACTAATGCTGCTGCATTAAGATCCATTAAAGATAAATTCATCACGTCATTTTCATCATTAAAAATCCGAAGATTTGAAACTTTTTTTACCAACCAATGAATATCCTCTTCTGTATCATCGTGCTCAATCCCTAAAAGAATCAGCAATCCTGCTGATATATTTGCAACTTTATCTCCATGAACCGTTACACTTGCTTTTGATACTCTTTGAACAACAATTCTCATAGGCTATTAAGTATCTTGATCTTCGTTCCAAATATCTGTTCTAAAATGCGCTGTTTCATCTTCTCCTTCTAAAATTTGAAGATAACTTTTATAGCGAGACCAAGAAATCCGTTCTTCTTCTAGAGCGGCCTTAATGGCACAATTCGGTTCTTTTGTATGGATACAGTTATTAAATTTACAATCTTGTTTTAAGGCAAAAAACTCAGGAAAATAGTCTCCTAATTCATACTTATCGATGTCTACAACACCAAAACCTTTGATTCCTGGGGTATCAATAATTCGTGCATTAAAATTTAAATCGAACATTTCCGCAAATGTTGTCGTATGTTTTCCTTGTTGATGTTGGTCTGAAATTTCTTTGGTTTTTAAATCTAGGGTAGCATCAATTGCATTTACAAGGGTTGTTTTTCCAACTCCTGAGTGACCCACAAACATCGAGGTCTTATCTTTCATTATTTCTTTAATGATGGAGACGTTTGTGTGTTGGGTAGCAGAAACCTCTATGCATCTATATCCTATTGCTTCATAAATATCCTTGAGGTATAATACCTCTGCCCGAGCTTCAATTGCATAAGAATCTATTTTATTAAAAACCAACACGGTATCAATCCTGTAGGCTCTTGCAGCTACTAAAAAACGATCTATAAATGTTGAAAATGTTGGCGGATTATTAATGGTTATAAGTAAAAAAACTTGATCAATATTTGCTGCAATAATATGGGTCTGTTTCGAGAGGTTTACAGATTTTCTAACAATAAAATTATCTCGATCTAAGATTTTTTTAATTACACCCGTTTCTTCATCCCCTTTTTTTTCTAAGTCGAAAAGAACTCGATCTCCAACTGCTACAGGATTGGTACTCTTAATTCCTTTGATTCGGAATTTTCCTTTGATTCTACATTGGTGAAATTCACCATCTTCAGATTTTACCTGATACCAACTTCCAGTAGATTTATATACGGTTCCTGTCATTAATACAAAGATGCAGAATTTATAATAAATACATAAAAAAATTCTTCAGATTTATAAACCTGAAGAATTTTATTATGTAGACTAACAAAAAGTGATTACTCGCTCTTTATCTGTTATTCCAAAAAACTATCCGTTAATTATCTTTTCTTGATGATTGATTGATTCTTGGTGAATTGCTTTGAACATTTTTAAAACAAATTCTTCGCTCAAACCTTTGCTTTCCCCCTCTAAAATCATATTCCCAAGAATCTCATTCCAACGTTTCGATTGTAAAACAGCAACGTTTTTATCTTTCTTTAAAGCTCCAATTTGATCGGCAACTTTCATACGTTTTCCTAAAGTCTCTAACAATTGTGTATCTGCCACATTAATTTGCGCTCTTAAATTGTCTAAAGATTTTGTGTAATCTGCTTCTGTATTGGTTTCTTTTCTGATTTTTAAATCTTCCATAATTTGCTTAAGCTTCGTTGGGGTCACTTGTTGAGCGGCATCAGACCAAGCATTTTCAGGATCAAAATGAGTTTCGATCATTAAACCATCAAAATTTAAATCCAATGCAGTTTGAGAAACATCTTGAATCATTTCTCTGTTTCCTGTAATATGAGAAGGATCGTTAATTAATGGTAAATCTGGAAATTTATTTTGGAACTCAATCGCTAATTGCCATTCTGGGGTATTTCTATAGTTTGTTTTTTCATAGGTAGAGAACCCTCTGTGAATTGCTCCTAAATTTTTAATCCCTGCCGTATATAATCTTTCGATACCACCTAACCATAAAGCCAAATCTGGATTTACTGGATTTTTAACCAACACAATTTTGTCTGACCCTTGCAAAGCATCTGCAATTTCTTGCATGATGAATGGCGATACTGTAGAACGTGCCCCAATCCATAATAAATCGACATCATTTTCGATGGCCAATTTAACATGGGCCGCATTGGCAACTTCTGTACAGGTTTTCATACCTGTTTCTTCTTTTACTTTCTTTAACCATCTTAAACCAATTTCTCCAACACCTTCAAACATTCCTGGTCTTGTTCTTGGCTTCCAAATTCCCGCTCTAAAATAATTTACATCAGAATCTTTTAATTCGTGTGCAATTTTTAAAACCTGCTCTTCGGTTTCTGCACTACAAGGCCCTGCTATTACTAGTGGATGCGCTAAATTCATATCATCCAACCATGTTCTTAATTCTTTTGTATTCTTCATTTTTCTACTTGTTTTGGCTTTTATTTTATGCCGTTTAAAATTTGCTTTATATAATTTGTATTCTCCATTTCGTTAAAAATTTCAGAGAAATTATCTTGTTGCATCAACGCTTTAAAATGTTGTAAATTATTGATGTATTCTTCTAATGTTTCTATAACATTCTCTTTATTCTGTTTAAAAATTGGTGTCCACATGGCTGGCGAACTCTTTGCCAAACGAACAGTGGATGCAAAACCAGAACCTGCCATATCAAAAATATCGCGTTCATTTTTTTCTTTATTGATCACTGTTTTACCTAACATAAACGCACTAATGTGAGATAGATGCGAAACATAGGCAATATGTTTGTCATGAGAGACAGCATCCATATAACGAATACGCATTCCAATGTCTGTAAAAAGCTGTAAAGCTTTTTCTTGCAACTTAAAAGTGGTCTTTTCTACTTCACAAATAATATTTGTTTTTCCAACGTATAAGCCAGAAATTGCTGCTGCAGGTCCAGATTTTTCTGTTCCTGCAATTGGATGACATGCTAAAAAATTTCTTCTTTTTGGATGATGTTCAACCGCCTTACAAATTGCTTCTTTTGTGGATCCTGCATCAACAACCAAGGTCTGATCTGAAATCTTATCCAAAATTGTTGGTAATAATTGAACCGTTGCATCTACTGGAATAGAAACAATGACCACGTCTGCATTTACCAAATCGTCTAAAGTTGCTTTTTTATCGATGAGATTTAATTCCAACGCTTTGTCTAGGGTCTCCTTTTTTCTACTAATTCCGTGTATAACAACTGCTGGGTACTTCTTTTTAATATCAATAGCAAAGCTACCTCCAATTAAACCAATACCAATCATATAGATATTTTTCATATTCTAGATATTGCTTTTTTAATGATTGTTGAACTTACACATAGTGAAAAACGAATGTACCCTTCTCCTTGACTACCAAAAACAGTTCCAGGAGTTATAAATATGTCTTTTCCATATAAAATAGCATCCGTAACTTCTTCTGATTTTTTACCCGCTGGAATTTTAGCCCAAACAAATAATCCTGTTGAATTTCTGTCATATACACAGTCTAATTTATCTGCCAATTGCCAGATTAAATTTCTGCGTTCTGTATATATTTTATTTTGTTCTAAAAACCAAGAATCAGATAAACCTAGCGCCTCAATAGCTCCTTTTTGAATTCCGTAAAACATGCCAGAATCCATATTCGATTTTACTTTTAAAATCTCATTAATATATTTTTGATTTCCTAAAACCATTCCAACACGCCAACCAGCCATGTTAAAAGTTTTACTTAAAGAATTTAATTCTAAAGCAATCTCTTTTGCACCATCAACTTGTAAAATACTCTTAGGAGTATCGTTTAAAATAAAACTATATGGATTGTCATTGATGATTAAAATATCATGCTTCTTTCCAAATGCGACTAACTTCTCAAAGGTTTCTGTAAGCGCATTTGTTCCTGTTGGCATGTGTGGATAATTTACCCACATAATTTTCACCTCAGACAAATTTTGACCTTCCAATTCTTTAAAATCTGGCTGCCAGTTATTTGCAGCACTGAGGTTATAAAAAAGGGGCTCGGCTCCTACTAATTTTGTTACTGATGTGTAGGTTGGATATCCTGGATTTGGAATCAACACTTTATCGCCTTCGTTTAAAAAAGCCATAGAAATATGCATAATTCCTTCTTTACTCCCCATTAATGGCAACACTTCATTTTCTGGATCTGAAACAACAGATAACTTGTTCTTATAAAAATTAGAAATCGCATTTCTTAATTCGGGCAACCCTTGATAGGATTGATATTTATGAGCAGAAGCATCATGTAAACTATTCTGAATCGCCTCTAAAACTTTTGCAGGTGGTTGCAAATCGGGAGATCCAATTCCCATATTGATAATGGGTTTCCCTGCTGCCATTAGCCCTCTTACTTCTCTTAATTTTTTTGAAAAGTAGTATTCTTGAACCGTATCTAATCTTTTGGCTGCCTTCATCATTTCCTACCGTTTTTATAAGTTCCTAAAACCTTAAACTCCTCTGCCATGATTTCAATAATTGTTACTGCTTTTTTATAATTTTTGAAGTCATCAAAAGTAATGTCTACAAAAAATGAATATTTCCAAGGAGTTTCGATCACTGGAATTGATTGTATTTTTGTCAAGTTCATTTTGCAATCACTTAACACATTAAGAATTGCCGCCAGGCTGCCTCTTTTATGATTTAATTCAAATTTTAAAGAGGCTTTATTTATCTCATCTATTTCATTGTTTGACTCTTGTGTCTGAACAATTACAAACCTAGTCGCATTGTCTTTAATGGTTTGTATTTCATCTTCAATGACCTCCAAATTAAAAATTTCTGCAGCAATTTTTGGAGCAATTGCTCCGATTCCTACTAAACTTTCTTTAGAAATTCTTTTGGCTACCTCGGCAGTATCCACATCCTCCACTAATTTGATATGTGGATATTTTTTAAAGAATTCTTTGCATTGTAACAATGCCATAGGATGTGACCAAATCTCCTTAATATCTTCAATTTTTTGACCTTTTAACCCCATTAAATGATGATGAATGTGTAAGTATTCTTCTCCCGTTATGTGTAAATTATACTTATCGATTAAAGCATAATTGGGAATGATCGATCCTGCAATTGTATTCTCTAACGCCATCACCCCAAGATCTGCAGAACCATCTAATAAACTATCTACCAAGACATCAAAAGACATACACTCTTTCAACTGTATTTCTGAACCATAAAAGTCGCGAGCAACTTTATGATGATTTGAGCCTTCTGCTCCTTGTATGGCAATCGTTTTGTTCATCGATTTAAAAAGTCTATCAAAAAAAAAGTCTCGAAATTAATTCGAGACTTTATATTTTTGAATGTTTCTTAACAACATGCTACAAAGTCTCTTCTTTTATTATAAAAATAAAAGTAAAAATAGAAACGTGTAAAGTTGATATTCAACATCTTAATTCTCTTGTTTTGAAGAGCAAATCTAAAGATTATATTGAAACAAACAAATTAAATTTCCTTTTTTGTAAAAGAATTGACATATTGATAAATATCGCAGAAAATGCAAGGCTGGTTTTATGAAATTCTTTGATGAAAAAGGGATTAGAAATACATTTCTAAATTTTAAACCATTCTTTTACCAATTTTTTCTCAGTAGAAGTGGCTGTTTTATGGATGTAATCATTTTTAATTGCCTCATACTGATAGTCTCTAGACCATTCTTCAATATGTATGGACAACTCTTCTAGAGAAGTACAAATAAATTGCAATTCTTCTGAAGTTATTGTTGGGTGTAGAGATAAGCGAACCCAACCTGGCTTTTCTGTATTACAACCGTGTAAAATTTGATCTTGAATCTTGTTGGAAGTTTCTTGATCTACATTTAATAAAAAATGTCCGTAGGTTCCTGCACAAGAACAACCTCCTCTTGTTTGAATTCCAAAACGATCATTTAGTAATTTTACAACAAGGTTAAAATGATACTTTTCAAAATAAAAAGAAAAAATACTCAATCGTTCTTTATGATTTGGCGCTAAAACTTTTACTCCAGACAAGTTTTCTAAAGTTTTAAATACGAGTTTGTTGATTTCTTCTTCTCTGTTTTTAATATGATGTACTCCCATTTTTTCTTTCAACTGAAGTGAAAGTGCCACTCTTATTGTTTGTAAAAAACCTGGGGTACCCCCATCTTCTCGAGTTTCTACATCATCAAAATAATCATGTTCTCCCCAAGGGTTTGTATAGCTTACTGTTCCTCCTCCAGGGTTGTCTGGAACCGTATTTTTATATAAGCTTTTATTAAAAATGAGCACTCCTGAACTTCCTGGTCCTCCTAAAAATTTATGGGGAGAAAAGAAGATCGCGTCTAAATATTCATCTTTATTTTCTGGATGCATATCAATGGCGACATAAGGCGCACAACAAGCAAAATCAACAAAACACAAACCATGATACCTATGAATTAGTTTTGCTACTTTGTGATAGGGGGTTTTTATCCCTGTAACATTAGAACAGGAGGTAATAGAAGCTATTTTTATTTTTCTGTGTTGATGTTTTTGTATGCATCTTTCAAATTCATTAAGACATAGCAATCCTTCATCATCACATGGAACCACTACTACATCTGCAATCGTTTCTAACCATGATGTTTGATTGGAATGATGCTCCATATGACTGACAAAAACAATGGGTTTTAAATCCTCTGGAATCGCGGTATGATTCTTTAGGCTTTCAGAAACTTTTAATCCTAATATTCGCTGAAATTTATTAACAACTCCTGTCATTCCAGAACCTGTCGTAATCAAAACATCATTCGAATTTGCGTGAACGTGGCGTTTGATAATTTTCCTAGCTTCATGATAGGCCAACGTCATCGCAGCCCCCGAGGTCGTTGTTTCTGTATGTGTATTTGCAACGAAGGGACCAAATTGATGTAGCATTTTTTCTTCAATGGGAGCGTACAGTCTTCCACTTGCGGTCCAGTCTGAATAAATCAATTTTTGCACTCCATAAGGAGATTGAAAGGTTTGTTCTATACCAACAATATGTTCTCTAAATTGTTGAAAATATTCCTCCAGAGGAGACTTTTCTGTATGTTGATTTATTGAACTCATTCTTATGAAATTCGTTTTTACTTTCAAAAATAAGCAATAAAAAATTATTCGTTAACATGCTGTTTAAACACCTCTAAACCACATTCTAAAAACTGTGCATATTCATTTTCATCTGGCGTATATCCAACCGCTTGATTCAATATTTTAGTCCCCTCAGAATTTAGCAAAACATAATAGGGCTGTGAATTTATTTTAAAAAATTGAGTTTGGAAATTCGCCCATTTATGTCCATAATTTTCTAATCTTCTTGTTCCTCCATTGGGTCTGTTTACAAGAAGTTGCTCTTCTACAGGCAATGTTTTCTTATCATCTACATAAAGAGAAATTAAAACAACATTATTTCTCAAATACCTATCAATTTTTTGAAGTGGCCAAACTTGCTCCTCCATTTTTCTACAATTTACACAGGCATACCCAGTAAAATCTAATAGAATTGGTTTTTGTACTTTTTTTGCATATTCAATTCCTGATTTTAAATCTTTAAAACAATCCAAATTATTCGGACAGTCGTTAGGGTACAAAAAACTATAACCAACCGGGGGTGCCAATCCACTTAATAAGGTCAACGGTGTAAAAGTTTTTGTCTCTTTATTTACCATAAAACCAGAAGCTAAATAAATGACAAAAGAGGCTACTAAAATACCTCCAATGATTCTTGAAAATGATATTTTTTTAATAGATGAGTCGTGAGGAAATTTTAATTTACCAAATAAATACAGCGCCAATCCGGTAAAAATTAAGATCCAAAGAAGCAAGAATGGTTCAATTTTTAAAAGGTTCCAGTGTGCTACTAAATCTGCATTCGATAAAAATTTAAATGCCAAAGCTAATTCTAAAAACCCTAAAATTACTTTGGTCGTATTGAGCCAACCTCCCGATTTTGGTAGCGCCTTAATCATATTGGGAAATAAAGCAAATAAAGCAAAAGGAAACCCAAGAGAAATTCCAAAACCTGCCATTCCTGCTGTCAATTGCCAAGCACCTCCGTCTGCTGTAAGTGATCCTGCTAAGAGCGATCCTAAAATTGGACCTGTGCATGAAAATGACACAATTGCTAGCGTTAGTGCCATAAAAAATATTCCTATGAAACCTCCTGAACTCTCCCCTTGTGTGGTGGTGTTTGTCCAGCTTGATGGGAGTGTTAATTCGTAGTATCCAAAGAAAGAAAAGGCAAAAAAAACAAAGACTATAAAAAAGAGACTATTCAGCCAAACGTTGGTAGATATTTCATTCAAAATATCAGGATTTACGGAATCCAATAAATGAAAAGGAATGCTTAAAATCACATATACTGCAAAAATAAAAAACCCATACAACAAAGCCTTTGAGATACCTGAACGATTATTTTGTCCATTATTTTTAGTAAAAAAACTAACGGTCAAAGGAATCATTGGAAAAACACAAGGAGTTAGCAAGGCTAGAAGCCCCCCTAAAAACCCCAATCCAAAGAGGTTCCATAGAGAGTTCCCTCCCTTTTGTATTTCCGTAGAACTGCTCCGAACCTCCTCTTGGCATTTAATGGAAGATACAGTCATATCGGTGGTATCCATTCCATATAAAAGGGTATTCACCTCTTTGTTATCAATACGAATAGTGTTCTTATTTTTAATTATAGAGGAAGAAATTCCTTTTTTTAAATAAAAGACCAACTCTATTTCTGTTGGAGCCAAACACTTAGTGTCATCACATACCATAAATTCCACCACTCCTTTAATGGACTTTAAATCAGTTTTGGTTTGAATTTTTTGCCTAAAAATAGCCGTATTTTCAAAAAATTTTATTTTCATTCCAAAAACAGGATCGTCTATAGTAACCCCTTCTTGTTCGGTAGTCCCCCCTTTTAAAGAATAGCGATTTTTAAGATTCTCAAAGGTAAATGATGTTGCTATGGGTCCGTCTTCAGGCACCTCTTGCGCATACAAATGCCAACCATCATCTATCGAAGCAGTAGAGACCAATACAAACTCAGTGTCTGAAATTTTCTCAACGGATGTCGCCCATTTTAGCGGTTCTTCTATTTGGGAAAAGATTCCTAAACTTAACGTAAGAAATACAAAAATAAATACATTTTTCATAGGGTAAAATCTACTGCAAAAAAAACTATTTGAAACCATAAAAACCATGTTTAGGTTCTTAGAGAATTCAAAGGTACTTAATTAAAAATACTTGATTTCATGAAAAAGGAAATTTAACAAAAATGTAGTTTCAACACTCCTAACTTAGGAGATCCTATACCGATTTTTCTACAAGCTCCAACTCCAATTCCTCAAGTGATTTCCCTTTGGTTTCTGGGACTATTTTTATCATGATGAAAAAACCTACAAGTGCAATGATTCCGAAGATAAAAAACGTAAGTGCATTTCCTAAATTGGATAGCTCCCAAGGAAATATAAGCTGAACAAGAGAACTGATCAATGAATTTACAAAAGCAATGACACCAATTGCGAGACCCCGGTACTTTAAAGGATATAATTCTGACAATAACACCCACATAACAGGCCCCAATGAAAATGCAAAACATGCGATAAAACCTAAAATCCCTATCAATATTAAATTGGCATTAATCTTAGTAGCTACCTCTAAAATAGCTCCGTCATTTTTACTGTATATTTTATTTCCTAAAACCGCTTTTATTTCTTTTTTGAAAGTAAGATCATTCTCATATACTTTGTTCGCAAAAGGAAGTAGTTTTTGTGATTCCGAGAACTCTAATTGGTTAATTTTTTCGGTTGTTAATTGATAAGTCGCTTGATTAAACCCATAGGCACACAACAATAAACTAACTGCAATACCTGCTGTACCGATTAAAAGTAGGGGTCTTCTACCCATTCGATCTATCAAATAAATCGCTGCAAAGGTAAAAAGTACAGAAATTGTACTTAACAGAACTCCCGACGAAAAAGCAGCATCTGTTCCGATTCCTGTTTGCTTAAAAATTGAGGTTGCATAAAAATAAACTGCGTTTATACCTGTAATTTGTTGAAGGACTCCAATAATTAATCCTACGATTAAAATAAAACGCAATGAGGGTTTTAATAAATCTTTGAGCTGCAAGTCGGCCTTGTTTTTTTCGGCATCAATATTGCTATCAATCACATCAATTTCTATACGTCCTCTGTCCAAGCCATGAATTTCAGTTAATACTTTTTTGGCTCCTTCTAAATTACCTTTTAAGTATAACCAACGAGGACTTTTCGGAACAAAGAACAAGAGAACAAAATAACATAATGCAGGAATTAACTCTACTCCTAACATCCATCTCCAAACATTTTGATCTGTTAAAAAAGCACTTTCTGAAGTATTGTATTTATTGAAAAAATAATTGCTTAAAAATGCCGCAAAAAATCCAAAAACAATATTTAATTGCTGCAAAGAAACCAGTTTCCCTCTGTTTTCTGCTGTTGAAATTTCTGCAATGTACATGGGTGCTAAAACCAACGCAGCACCAAAAGCAATACCTCCAATAATTCTTGCGACATACAGCATTTCATAAGAAGTGGCCATGGCAGATAAAACTGCAGAAATTGCATACAAAAAAGCAACAAAAATGAGGGTTTTTTTTCTTCCGATATGGTCACTTAACCTTCCAGAAAATAACATCGCAAACATCGCTGCAAATGAAGGTGCACTCACTACCCATCCTGATTGAATTTCATTTAAATTAAATTCAGGACCAGCAAAAGACATGACCCCAGAAATAATTCCTGCATCAAAACCAAATAAAAATCCTCCCAATGCAACAATAAAACTGATAAAAATAGTGTAGGTCTTGTTATTCATACGATATGTTAAATTTTAAAAACAGTAAATTTAGTAAATTATTGATTGCATTGCACGTGGTTGTATTTCTAAAAATGTTTCACTCTCTCCAACAATTAATTTATAACCGATTTTCTGATTCGTTTTATTCATCACTACCGTTATGATTTCTCCATCTGGATTTTGAAAAGAAGTACTTTCAATAGATGTTCTACTAGTGGTTGTACTCACTCGCAAAGCTCCAGGTTTTATAAATTTTGAAAAATGCCCAATGTAATAATAGGTTGGTGTAAATGTAAGTTCTCCAGTTTTTGTATTGGCATGAATGGGTGCAAAACAGAAATTTTGAACGTGATTTGGCCCCCCTCTTTCATCGAGTAAAATATTCCAATCTGTCCAACCGACAACACCACTGTTAAAATCGTTGATCATCGAATTCCCATAACGCTCTGCATTGGGCCAAAAATGCAATCTCTCAGAATCAAACCCCTCTTGACAACCCTCTGTAAATAACATATTTTTTGATGGAAAGGATTCGTTTATATTTTTTAAATTGTCATACTTAGGCAATCCTCCCGTCCATGTCTCATACCAATGAAACCCTATCCCCCAAGCATATTTTGAGGCTTCAGGATCCTCAAAAATAGTATTTGCTCTCTCTGAAATTAAATCTCTATTATGGTCCCAAACAACAATTTTTTTATCGCCTAACCCTTCTTTTTCTAATGTAGGCCCTAAATAATTTTTTAAAAAATCACGCTCTTCATCTGCCGTATAAATACAAGACTCCCATCGTTGCACTGCCATGGGTTCATTTTGAATGGTTAGCCCCCATACAGGAATTCCCTCTTCTTCATATGCCTTAATAAACTTCACATAATAATCTGCCCATGATTGACGAAATTCTGGAAGTAACTTCCCTCCTTGCAACATATTTTTATTGGTTTTCATAAAGGCTGGAGGACTCCAAGGACTTGCATAAAAAACCACATCATCCTTGATTAAATCAATGGCTCTTTTTATAAAAGGGATTCTTTTTTCTTTGTCTTTTTCAATTGAAAACGTTTTTAAATCTGCATCTCCCTCCTCAATATAAGTGTGACTTCCTAAGCCAAAATCACTACTATGAATACTGGTTCTAATAATATTGTACCCAATCCCCTCTTTACCGTATAAAGATTCTAATAATGTATCTTGTTGAGCAGCATTTAGGGTCGCAAAAACTTCTGATGAAGCATCAGTAATGGCACCACCAATCCCAAGGTATTTTTGAAATGTTTTTTTTGGATTTATAAAAACAGCCACCTCGGTCTCTAGAGGCTGAACCTTTTTCTTAAAAGTTTGCTCGGTGGTCTTAGACAATCTTAATTCTGTGTCTTTTGCTGTTGTATACACCTGAAGTGTTTTGTTGCTGTATACTTTTGAGGAGGATACTGCTAAAGAATTACTTACTTCTTTCTCTTTTATATTGGAGCAGGATGCTATCAAAAGTACAAGGCCTATTCTTTTTAAATTATTATATGACATCTCTTGTTAAAAATTATATTCTATATTCATGTTTTACCCAATCTACTTCCATTACCCATTCTCCTTCCATGGGTGCATCGGTGATTTTAGCAAAATTTAAAATCGCAAACATCTTTTCTGGGTAGGCATCCCCTATTCCTTGATTTCGATAAATTTCTTTTTGATCAACTCTGTAAACAAGATCATTGTCTTCCCATTCAACAGAATACTCATGATATTCATTTAATAGCGTATCGAATCCTTTTCGTAAGGTCCACCAGTCGCCCTTATCACAAGTTCCAAGGCTTTTAATCGCTCCTGTTGTAAAATGATTTTTTTGATGATCTCCATGATGTTCGAAAATATCTATTTCGCCAGAACCCGTCATTGGCCAACAAATATTTTCATCGGCTTCTTGAACAGGAGATTCATTATTTTGTGCACCGAGAATCCACCAAGCAGGAAACATGCTCAATTCTCCGTTACTGTGAAGTCTCAATCTTGCAGTCCATTTCCCTTTGATAAATTCTTTTTTATTTTTAGAAACCACTCTACCCGCTACATATTGTGTTTCAGGATGTTGTTTCCCATATTTGTCAAAATTATCACAAGGAAGTTTCTCTCCAACATTAACCACTTTCAACTTTAGTGTACCTTCACTTACTTCTCGGGTTCCAAATTCATTATCTGGAACATAACAATGGGTTTCGTTATTCACCCAAATACGTTGGTCTTGCCAATTATTGGAATTAAAACTATCAAAATTATCTAAAAAGTCAACTTTCCATTCTCTAGAACTGTCTACATTAGATACATTTTCCTTTTCTTTTGTCTTACAAGCAGTAAAGACAACTGTTGCTACAACAAAACTTAACAACAGTTTACACTTTGATTTGTTCATGAATATTATTTTTTAATTATTTTTTTCTGAAAACGTTCTTTATCAGTTTCTAAAAGAAGAAAGTAAATCCCAGATTTTAAATTTGATAACTGATATATATGATTGGATAAATTGGGATCTAATTTTTTTACGATACGCCCATTTACATCTATAATTTTAAGGCTTCTAACTTTTTGTTGATTGTTTAAGTTTATTTGAAATTCTTCTGAGATCGGGTTTGGATAAAGGGTTACCTTATTCTTTTTTGGATTCTCAAGACCTAAGCTACTTATAAATTTAAACTCAAACCAATTCATATTGAATCCCGACTCTAGGACTTTCATTTTTAAAGAATAGACCCCCGCATTTAGAACGGTTTCTGTAGTTGTCGTTTGCCAAGATTGCCAACCTCCAGTAACAGGCAAATCTAAAACTGAGATACTTTGCGTAACAGCACCGTTGGTAAGTTGAAATTCTATTTTTCCCGTATCCCATTGTGCAGCGGTTCTCACATTTAAATTATAATTCCCGTCATCAGACACATAAACTAAATACTCTGCATAATCGCCATTATCTGTATACCCAATATTGAGTCCTGCTCCTGAATCTGAAGTATCCTCTGTTTCCAATCCAAATTGATTGGTAAAATCTTCAGCTTGTATTTTTCCAGGGATTTGTAACCTTGTTATTAAGTTATTATCAACCACCAACCCATTAAATGTATTTAGTGATGTATTGTATATTGATTTTACAACACTTCCCGTATAGCTTACATTAATAACGTCCTGATAAAATAAATAATCCACCAATTTTATAGTAATTCGTCTATTGTTGTCAGTATCTATGACTACTGATTCAATGGCCACTTCTTCATTATTAACTATTACTTCAAACAAATCATTTGTGAGTGTTTGATTTGTTATAGGATGATTTAAAACTATTTGTATGGATTTTTCATCATTGGCTGTACTTGAACTCAACTCTTTAAATTCAGGAACTTCCGAAGTTTTGATAAACTCAAGACTGCTCATATTAACTTCTCTGTTCCCATCAATTTGAACTTTGAGGACATGTGTTCCTTCTTCTAAATAAGAATTATTTATCGTATGATTTACAAAATTATTCCAACCTCCTGTACTGCCTAAAGTAACATTTCCAGCAATATCAACCTCATTGATAAAAAATTCAACTTTTGCCCCAGATTGAGGTGATGCATACCTAAACTTAAGGGTATAAAAACCTGTTTCTGCAACATGAAGGGTGTATTTTAGCCATTCATTATCTTTTGTATACGCAATATGATATCCATTACTATTTATTGCATCTGAGTTTGTTTGAATATCTACACCATCATTTCTATATGCCCACCCAGAATTCCAGGGCTGATAATCTTCTCCTGAAGACAAGGTATAGTTTCCATAATCGGTGTCATTATAGGCAATCCCATTGGTTCCCATATCGTAATCAGACAAATAAACGACTCCAGGGATGCTATGATTGGCATATGGTATGTGTGTTTCGTCTTGTGGTTGTCTTAACATCGCATCAATAACATCTTTGTAATACACATTGTTGTCCACCAACAAATCTGTCGTTAATTGAGTCAATCCTTGCACTGCGACATCAACGGAAGGCTTTGAACCTTCCCCTTTCCAGTACTTAAGAATCGCTTCATAATTGGCATTGGATTTTATTGAGTAAGGACAAACGATGGTCTGAATTCTTTTCCAGGGCCACCAAGCCCATCCAATATCATTGTCCTCCAATAGATTGATGGCTTCTGTAAACCAAACGTTGGAGTTCTCACCTGATTCACCGAGCCAAAGAGGGACATTGTGCTGGGCTCTGATATCCAATACCC
>ERZ1048068.1068-NODE-1068-length-22210-cov-13.505845_pt1 | contig 22210 bp, 22 predicted proteins | sample MGYA00383098_ERZ1048068 | MGnify/ENA primary metagenome ERZ1048068 (study PRJEB29581, sample SAMEA5548368) | metagenome | biome: marine; feature: coastal; material: water | depth 1 m | study: Short-term variability in the microbial, nano- and picoplankton... | reverse complement strand
TCTTCTACTTCTATTTCTTCACATTCTTCTACTGGATACACTTCCTTTTTTGTTTGGAATCCGCCCCACACGCGGATAGTATATATAATTATTTATATATACATTATATATATAACAATGGATGAATGTATTATATGCTTAAGTGATATATCAAATGATACTGATTATTTTTATACAAAATGTTGTAATAAACCAATTCACAATATATGCATGTATAACTGGATATATAATAATAATATAGATTATAATATACATCAATGTATTCATTGTAGAAGCATAAATGACGAAGTTATATTACAAATACCCCATAATAATATAACCACTCCTATAATCGTTTCAATTAATGAAGAAGAATTTAGTGAATATTGTAGAAAAAAATGTATATTTATAGTCAATTGTTGCATCTTTGTATTTACTATAATAATTATCGTAGTATATTTATAAATTATTATATATGTTTACATATAATAATTTTAATTAATATAATTTACTTGGACGTAGGACGCCTATTCATTTTAGGTGCCGTTTTAGTAAATTCTTTGTTTTTACTACGAGTTTCACACATTAAATCACCTTTAAAAATACCAGTAATAGATACTGCCTGATTTTCATGTGCCTTATCTTCCATCTTTTGAATATCAAATTCAACATATTCACCTTGTACTAAATATTTATATAGATCATCTTTAACATTAATCGAACTATGATGAACAAAAATATCTTGACCTTTATTGGGAGATTCACTCATTACTGTAATAAAACCAAAACCAGATTTGTTATTGAACCATTTTACATTACCTACAAGTTTGTTGCTATTTGAAGAAGATAACATGGATGACATTTTCTTATAAATATATATCTTAAATAGGCTTTAAATTATTTTTTTTATATATAATATAAATGTTACATAATACCTGTTGTAATAAAAATTGTAAAAAACATATATTTTTGAATGAACATTGTTTAAACCATTTTAAACTTAATTATATTAAATATATAATAACTATTCAAAAATATTATAAAGGTTTTAAATGTAGAAAAAAATTAAATAATATTTATAAAAAATTACCTGATGAATTACAAAGAATAATTTTATTTTATATTAAAGAACCTGTTTTATATAAAAACTATTGTACAACATTAAATAGAATTATTAGGAAAAAAACTACAGATGTATTGAATATTAGATACAACCATGACCACAAACCCAATGTTTTATACTATATTAAAACATATGAATATTTTAATAAATACAGAACAATAATGTATATTAACGATTTAAAATTTTTATATATAATTTCATATGAATTATTGACGATTATCAATGATATTATATATTTAAGTATGGAATATGATAATTATTTTAATAACACAAATTTAAATATACACGATACAGTAATAAATAATCATTTGATTTATATTCAATGCGGTTATTCAGATATATTATATTTTAAAAAAATATTGCTAGAATATAGAAATATGTATAATAATTTCTATAATATAAATAAACATTCAGTTTTCATGTAATAATTTTATTATATAATCATAATTAGGACTTTGTGTAAAAGACATTTTTTTTATATATATAATAATTTTTTGAATATTAATATTATTCTCTCCACATAAAAAATTAAGTTGTGAAATATTATTTTTATATTTTACAAAATCGTATTCTATATCTTCTTTTAACAATAAAAATATTATCACATAAATAATTGAACATATATCATCTCGTCTAGATGGTTCAATACAATTTAATATATTAATGCTAACAAAATTATAACTCCCAATAACATTTCTTATTGATTTTTCTGCTATATGTTTTTTATTTACTATATATTGTTTAGATAATCCAAAATCTATCAAATATGGTTGGTTATTTTTTAAACATATATTAGCTGGTTTAATATCTCTATGTATATACCCATTATTATGAATATTTTTTAATATATTTATTAAAAAAACAGATATTTCTAGGATATTCTCTCGATATTTTAAATCATTATAATACATTTTTTTATAATAATTTAAATCATAATCATAAAGATCCATTATAATATATGATGTATTATTAGTATTATTATTAAAAATATTGTATATTTTTGTAATATTATTAATTTCTCTCAAATTTTTATAAATATTCACTTCATATTTTAATAACTCATTATTCTTCTCCTCTTTTAAAGCATAATAATTATTATTATATTCTATTTTATAAATATTACCAAAACTACCAGAATTTATTTTCGATATAAATTTAATTTTATTATACATTTCTTCTAGATAATAGTTTTTGTTAATATTTTTTTAATATTTTTATCTTGTAAAAATTTTAAGAATAGTTTTGGAGAATTTGAAATCATATTCATAAATGTTGAATATTTAAATGACAATAATTCGGTATTGTCTTCTATAAATTTAATACTATAATACCAATAAGGAGGTATTTGTAACAATTGGTTTTTATTTAATATAACTCTTAATAGTTTAACTTTACTAAAATCTTTTTTGTATATATCTTCAATATTATAAATATCTATCTTGGATATATTTTCAAAATTTTGATGATCAAAATTAGTATGTAAATATTTAAAGTTATTAGGAGTACATAATGTAACTTCTACCGAACCTTCGTTTACTAAAAAGAAATTTCTACAATAAAATGATGATTTTAAAAAACTATAAGTATTTTTTGAAGCCAATAATAAATCATATATTATTTTACAAGTTCCAGGTGGTCTTAAAAATATATCTAAATTATCATATAATTTATTTAATGTTGTTTCTTCTAAAAAATCTGTGTTATTTTCACTTATATATAAATTAGAAATATCATTATTGAACAAATCAATACATTTATTAATATTAATAGGTAAATTTATCCTTGTGTCATTTTTATTAATTAAATTAATATCAAAATTACCATATAAACTATTGATATTATCTAATTTCAATTTATTTAATATAGTATTATCTAATTCTATTTGATTAAATAATATAGGCTGTTTAATATTACATAATTCTTCAAATTTTTCCTTGGAAACATTGTCTATTTCATATATTTCTAAATAGTTGCTGGTTTTTATATTTGAGTAAATGTGTAAATATACAAATAATACCAATATAAATACTATTATATTTATTAAAATATACATTAATAAAATTATATAATTTTATTTATGTATTTTTACATAATTATTATTCTACCAATTCTAATATTTTTTCTTCTGCTTCAATTGGTTCTTCTTTTTCTTCAGCCAATTCTGTTTTAATTTCTTGAATAATATCATCTGTAATTTCAATATCTTGACATAATATAGATTCATCTAAATTATCTATATTTAAATTGTCATTTGAAGTTTCACTATCGTCTTCATTATCATCATGAATATTTATCTTAGAAAAACTAGAATTTCCAAATTGTCCCTGAAACATTGTTCTTAAAAGCATTTCTGTGTCATTATTTTGATTACCATTAATTGAAGTTTCAATTGTTTCAATTTTATCTTTCAGTAAATTTAATGATTCACGTAATTTATTTGTTTCTACATTACTTTCTAAACTCAAAGTTTGATTTTTTATTACTAATAATTTTAACCCGTTCATTTCATTATTTAAATTTTGTATGTTTGTAATTAAATTATCATCAATAGAAACATGCGGTGTTTTTTCAATATTATTAGATAATGATGTTAAAGTATTATCTATAGAATTAAATTTAGAAGAAAATTCTTGATTTAAAGAATTATTAACTTTACTAATTATTTCATCATAATTAATATTTACTTTAAGACTTGAAAAACTTTCTTTTATTTTATTTTCAGTATAAGATACTGTTTCTTTTTTTATTTTATCGTTATTTTCTATTAAAAGATTACTAAGCACATTTGTAACAATATTTGTTATTTTACTTTCTAAACCAATTTCTAATTCAGTTATTTTTGAATCATGAACTTGCAATAATTGTAATGGAGACAAATTTTTATTATATTCTTCGGTTATAATAGGCATTGTTTTTTGTTGTCTCTGTTCTTGCAGTTGTAAATTATTATTATCACTTGGTAAAGGACCTCTTCTCCTTCGTGCCGAAGCTATAGCACTTGCTCCACTCATTAATTATTTATAATATATACTTTTTAAATATAAAGTTAAACAAATATATTATTTTCGCATTTTCATTTTAATATTCTCATGATAATTATAATCTAAAATACTAAAATCATTAATATCATAATCTTCTATATTTTGTTTTTTATTTAGTATATTTAATTTAGGAAATGTAAATGGTTCCCGTTGAGCTTGTAATTGTAATTCTTTTACATGATCATCATAAATATGTGTATTACCTAAAAAATAGCAAAAATCTTTGGGTTTTAAATCACAATGTTGAGCTAGTAAATGTGTAAGTAAACTATATGAAGCAATATTAAAAGGAATGCCTAAACCTACATCTCCACTCCTTTGATATAAAGAACATGACAATTCATTATTATTTGAAACATTAAATTGACATAATACATGACATGGTGGCAAAGCCATTTCATCAATTTGACAAGGATTCCAGGCACTCATAATTAATCTTCTAGAATTTCTAGTATCAGGATTTTTTAATTGTTCTATTATATATTGTAATTGGTCAATACCTTTATTAGTATAATCAGTCTCACTATTACTATATTCAGCATTAAAATGTCTCCATTGAAAACCATAAATTGGACCTAAATCACCTTCTTCTCTATTTTGTAAACCTCTACTATCTAAAAATTCTCTTGAGCTATTTCCATCCCATATGTGAACATTTTGATTATTTAATCTTGTATTTGAAGTATCACCTTTAATAAACCAAAGCAATTCTTTTAAACACGTTTTCCATGCTAATTTTTTAGTAGTCAAAAATGGAATATTATTATCAGATAAATTAAATCTCATAGCTGAACCAAAAACAGCTATAGTTTTACCATTTCTACCTTCAAAAATTTCGCCTTCTTTCAAAATATCATCTATTAAATTTAAATATTGATTTTCTTCGTGATAAATATCGGATCTATAATTATTTATATTACAAAGATTCTTTAACATTTAGTAAAATTAAACAATTTAAGTTTAATATATTTTTTAATATATTTTACAATTATTTTAAAATATTTTACAATTATTTTTATTTTTAAAATATTTCTATAAATCATATAAGTAATAATGGAATCATCAAATTTAATGGAAGGAGGTTCTAATGATAAATTAAGCTTTAGTGGGTTTTTCAATCATGTATTTAATTTTGATCATGATAATAAATCAAATATGTTAAATATGATACAATACATTTTAATAGGTTTAATACCTGTTGTTATTATTTTAAAAACAATTAAAATGTATGTCCCGGAAGAAGATGAAACTAAAGGAAGTACTGAAATATCATTTGAAGTAGTTTTACAATTATTTGCCATATTCTTTTCAATATGGTTCATAGATAAAATTATAAGATATGTTCCAACATATAGTGGTATGAATTATCATAAATTCAATGAAATTAATTTCATATTACCGGTATTAATTATAATGGTTACAATGCAGACAAAATTAGGTTCTAAAATAAATATTTTAGCTGAAAGAATTATGGATTTATGGACCGGTAATCAAGCGGTTCATGTTGGAAATACTAATCATGGAGGTGTAAGAGTTAGTCAACCAATTGTTACACCAGGTGTTCATCAAGTAAGTAGAGCCGATACATTAGATAATATGATGAATCCACAAGCAGGACAAATGCCCGCACAAAATAATGTATCTATGATAGATGCTTTACCTAATATGATGCAACAAGAACAAGGAGGGGGATTAAGCAATTTCCAACAACAAGCTATTCAAACATCATTTATGGAATCAATGGAACCAATGGCAGCTAATGGAGCACTTGGTGGTTCATTTGGTTCCTCTTTTTAAAAAATTTATTTTTAAATATTTTATTTATTATAGTTTCTAATAAAATATTTTATTATATTTATTTTTTTTTCCCACCATTTTGATTGAATAATTTTGAATTAACATTATTTAGACTATCGATATATTTACGTTGCTGATATTTTAATCTCTCATATTTATTTTTAGGTATTTGAAAATAATTATATAATGTATCCATTAATTTAGTAAGTATTATTACTAAACCATCTACAACATTATAATCTCGGAAAGCATATATTAAAAATACTTGAATTAATAATAAAAATATTAATAAAAATATACCTATAAAGTAAAAGTATCCAGACTCATCGTCAAATTTTGGATCATCTTTAAATATTAAGAATCTTTTATGTAAATCTTCAGCAATATTAGTTGAATCATTTTTTTCTACATTATAATTTTTTATATTATCAAATATATTTAAATATATTGTTTTTTTTATTATCTCCGTAAATGCTAAAATTAATAATGTATATATTAACAAATAAAAAACTATATAAAATAATGGTGTAAATAATAAATTGCTTAATTTATTTATTTTTTTACCAATAAATGCTATAATTAACAATAATATTATAATAGGTGCTATTATTGCGAGAACAAACATAAAAGTGTTTCTTATTATATTTGAATAATTACTTATAGAATCAAAACCGGCCAATAAAGTAGATATTAATATTATAAATACTATATCATATGGTAGTGTAGTTATCAATTTATGAAAACTAAAATATAAATGTGTTTCTATATCTGTATTTGTATTTGTATTAGTTTTACTTTTATTATATGTTGTAATAAATGCTGTTATTATTTTTACTATTGCAAAAATAAATAATAATAAATATGTTGCGATTAATAATCCACCCATAATAGAGGTATTATCTTTTGTAAAATTAAATATTAATATACCTATCATAAATAATATTTCCATTACAAATAAAAAAATACATATTATAAAATTTATAAATAAATTTATATTAGGTTTTAAAGAATTATGAACTGTTTCAAAAAATGGAGATATTTTATCTGATAAATTGTTTATATATGAATATATTTTTTCCAACATTGATTTATTAATATTAGCAGACATAATTTCAATATGTATATATAAATATAAATAATATAATATAATCTAATCTAATAATCCTATATCTAAATCTTTTAGATCATCTTTTAAATGGCTATTATTACATATTTTTTTTACAACTTTATCACTAATATTGTCTAAATTGGCACCACATTCTTTTAAAATTCTAGCAAAATAGTCTTGTTTTGATTCATTTTCTTTAAAATCTGGGTTTTCATCCATCCATTCTTTAATTAATTTAAAATGAGTTTTATTTAAGCTCTTAAGAGCATCCTTTATTTTACTTTTATTTTTATCTTTTTCCCACCCATCTTCCTCTTTAATGTATAATGTTTCTCTTTTTGTATCTGTACAATGTACAGGTCGTTCATATAAACTTAATTTATTCATACTTTCTATAAATATATTACTTAAACCCTCACATAAACCTTTTTGTTTTGTAAAATCTAAATTATCTAAAGTTAATTGAATTTGTTTTATAAAATCATTCATATTTATAGCATCCTTACATTGTTCATTAAGAAAAATATTAATATTGAATTTTTGTTTAATATTAGCAGTATTATTATTGGTAATATTATTACCCATTTTTGGTACCATTTGAAATAATTGTTTTTGTTGTTCTCCTAATTGTTTCTGTTGTTCTATTAGTTGTTTTTGTTGTGTAATTAACAAATTTTTTATATCATTATTTTCTGTAATTAGTTTCACTATAGTATCCTGTGTTACAATGTTGCTTTCTTCATTTAATAACACTAATTCATTATTACTATTATCTATAGTTTCTTTTGGTTCTATAAAAGTACATTTTTTTTTATGATTATATAAGCTTTGATTATGTTTATACTTTTTTCCACAATTACATGTATATATTTTTTGTGCGACTTTTTGTGTGTCATTTATAAGTATTTCTCCTAAATTATGTTTTTGCGTTTGTAAATGTTTTCGAAAATCACATTTTTTAAATGATATATAATCACATTTTTCACAATAATATTTTGTTACATTTTTTGCGACTTTTTTATAAGTCATTTATAAGTATAATATACTTATAAAAAAGTCTCTAAATTTTAATTTTTAATTTTTTGCGACTTTTTGCGACATTATAAGTATTTAAAAATAGCATATTAGAACATTTATTATATATTAAATATAATTAATCATATGTCATGTTAATTTTTATAAAATATAAAAAAAAGCGACTTTTTGCGACTTTTTTTATAAGTATTTTATAAGTATTTTATAAGTCAAAAATACTTATCCAAATGTCGCAAATTTGAAAAATCTGGTTTTTTTTGCCTTACCATAAATTTTTAACAAAATAAAATATTACAAAAATCAAACGTTGTTAGTAAGAGCTTTAAAAATCTAGAAAATGTGTTTTTTTGAGTTTTGTAAATATGTACAGATATTAAAAATGGACATTTATTTTTGTCCATTTCCATAAAATTTAACTTTCTTTTAAAAAAAATAAAAAACAACAATTTAATATATTTTTTATTTATTACGATAAATGGTAAGAAAGTAAAAATAGTGAAATTATGGGTGGATAAGTCCATACATTTAAAATAGATATTTAAAATATTATAATATATATAATGTTAAAAAAATATTTTGACTACAAGAAAATTTTATTATATGCTTTAAACGTTTCGTTTATTCTATATATATTAGTTTTATTAGGTATTACTAATTATGCCCCAAAATATTTGGAGTCATTAAAAATAGTATTGAAAATTTATATAGGTTTAATTTTAGTTTTTTTTTATAATCCATATAGTTATAAAAAAAGTTTAGACAATTTTGATAGAAAAATATTATTTTCAACAGGTTTAATATTATTATTTTCAACAGCATTATTTCAAGCAATTGAAACATACATAAAAGAAAAAGGAGTATATTTAATTAATAAAACCAAAATATTTATATAAGTTTTTGCGTTTTATTTCGTTTTTTTTTTATTTTATTTGTTATGTTTTTTGGTTTTGTTTTAAAAAAAATATTCACTTCTTTAATTATTTGATATGTTAATAATAAGTCTATATTTTTTTGTGTGCGTGTTTTATTTAGAGCGTTTAAATTATGATTATTTGTATTTAATTTAATATAATTTATAAAATTGCCTATACTTTTATTAAATAAATGTTTGTGATTTTTATAAAAAACATTAGCAATTGTTAAATAATCTATATTATAAAAATAGGGCTCAATATTGATATATAATACATTATTATGTTCCATTTCTTTATGATATTGATCATCGATAAAACAAACTTTAGTATTTTGGGGTAATTTTGTACAATTAATAAAATCTTTGAATGATTTATTATGACTACTTCTACAAATCTCTATTTGTTTTCCATTTATTTTAAATGCTCTTATTATTTGATCAAATAAATTATATTTTAGTTTATGATGGAAATATGATTTAATCAAATTAACCCAGTCATTAGGGCCATTATTATTTGTATATATCATTACGTAATCACATAAACCATCTATTTTTTTTTGTTTTATATTTTTTAAGAGAACTAATATATTTGGACGTAGAAAAAGTGGAAAAGAATCTATTATTGAATAAAAATATTTATATTCTAATTCGGGATTAGTTAAATAAATTTTTATTAAATTCCATATTCTATATAATTGTGAAAAATTCCCCAATGTTTCATCCATATCAAAAACTATGGCACAATTATTTTTTTGTGTCATATATAATAATTATATATATAATTATTATATGTAATAATATGAAATTATCAAAACAAGATTATTTAGATATATTGAATCATTATAATATAATATATAATAAAAATTTACCAATTAATTTATTAAGAAAATCTACAGAAAATATTGTAGCACAAAAATTATGTAGATGTATAAGAAAAGTTAAAAATAACGATGTAAATAAAGATGAACCCAGAGCAATAGCAATATGTAATAATAGTGTAATATTAAAAAAAAATCTAGGAATTTATAATTTCAAATGTAAAAATAAAATAGAATTAAAATCATTAAAAAATAGCAAAAAAGAGGACAAAGTATTCAAAAAATCTAAAACTATTAAATTAATACCAAAAAAGTTAACAAGAAAAAAATATAAAACAAAAAAAATATAACGATAATAATATTACTATTAATACAATATTAAATATTATTTAGATAAATAATTAATAGCTTTCAATATTACGTCTTCTTCGTATGTAATGCGTTGAAATATTAAGTTCTCATTTAAAAAAATTGTAAAAAAAGAATTGTTATATGTTTTTAGACATAAACCTAGACCATTATTAGTAATTTTTATATCACATAAATTAGCACCATTTGTTATTTTTATATTATCAATTTTTTTTAAATTTATCCACCTTATATTTGATCCATATTTAAAGTCTTTTATTTCGTCAATATATCTATAGTTTTTCAATTTAGAATGAAAATTCTTTAAATCATCTTTTTTTAACCCTAAATTTTGTAATATATCATTTTTTTTGCTTTTTATTTCTTGTATATTAGTATTTATAATAGAAAAATTATTATCATTTTCTAATGCTTGTTCTAATAAATCAATATTCATTATATTTTACTTATAATTATATTTATAAATATTTAATATAATTATAATTAATTTTTATTTGAAACACATTTAAAATTTGAATCTCTTACTTGATTCGGTTTACATTTCATATTACATCTTCTGGTATATGGATTTAAATCTTTATTTAATTTTTTACATTTTTTTTCTAACTCTATAGTTGGTATATCTTTATTTGCTTTTTTTATAGATTTATTATTTATAGATTTTATAGGTTTATTATTTATAGAATTATTAACTTTATTAATCGATTGTTTTTTTGTTCTATACATTTTTTTATATTCCATATTTGGTGTTTTAATACTTTTTTTTGTTTTGTGTTTTACACATTTAAAATTATCATCTCTATAATAACCTTCTTTACATTTTGAAACACATCTTTTAGTAATATAATTATATACTGGTTTTGGTTCTTTACATTCTTTTGTTTCAGGAGACATTTTATTTTTTTTTACATTTTGTTTTGGTGAAATGTTTAATTTATCTTTTATTTCTTTTGATGAAACTTCATTAACTAAACTTACTGTTTCTGACGAAACACTTATATTTTTTTTTAAATATAAATTATAATGTTCTAATAATTTTGTATATTTATCTTTTAATTCTTGTATATTTGTTATACGTTTATGAGGATATACATATATAAAATCTTTAATTATTTTATAAAAGTCATTTAAAAATGGGGTATATTTTTTATTAGCATATCTGCTGAGTATTTTTATTAAATCTAAAAAAGCTAAACTTAAACAATATAAATCAAAATTATTAGATAAATGTTTTAAAAAGTTATCATATGAATAATGTGAACTATAATTCTTACATTTAGGATTTAATATAAAATCATTTTTATTTCCACAGCTATTTTCAGGTGGAAAATAATACCAACTTCTTGCCATATGTTCTTTATTATTATTACATTTTTTTATAAAAGTAGTTATTTTGGTCATTAAACCAAAGTCTATAAATTTGCTTTTACCTTCATTTATATTATATACAATATTCAATAATTTTATATCTCGATGCATTATATCTTTTATTTTGAAAAATGATAATCCATCTATTAAATTTATTAAAGATGTTAAAAATACTTTTTGTTCTTCGTCTGTGGTTCTATTGAATATTTTTTTTATATAAGTATCTAAATTAAGACCACCATCTTCTAATATTAACATACTTAGATTTGATTTATTTCTATTATATACATCTCTAACTTTTCTAGTATTACATTTTTTAACACTATCTAAAAATGTATCATCCATTATTGGTTTACATAATTGAGGGGCAGTAACAGCATATTTTTCTATACCTTGAATTTTTGATAATGATTTATACTCATTCAATTCTTTTTTAGCATCATATTCATTCATAACTTTTGATACTTTATTTGTATAAGTAATATTATCATCATCTTTACATTTTAAACTTGGTTTAATTACACAACCATAAGTTCCTTCTCCAACTATTTCAGGTCTAATCATTATTATATTATATTAAGAAATTATATAATATATTAAATAATTATAATTAATCTAAACTGAGTTCATTATTTTCACAATTACTATTGTTGTTTTTATATATATTTAATGTTCTAGCACTTGCATCATTAGACGAAACATATTTAGGCATCCAAAAATAAGCTATTAAACTATCTGTATTTGAATATTTTTGATTATATAAATATCGATAATATAATTGTTCATCAGTAGAAGGAATATTAGGTGATAAATCAAAATTGTTATAAGTGATTCTAATATTATTTAATTGTTTACTAATATTTTCATCAGATAATATTAATGTTTTTATCTTTTCATCAATTATTTCATACCAAGACCTATTTAAACTACTAACACCATCACTAAATGCTTCTTTAGTTCTCCATAAAATACTTTCAGGAACAAGATCTTTATAAATACTACTAAAAGATTGACGAATCAAATATTTTTCACATTTATTTAATGTTGTAAAATAACGAATATTTTTATCAATAGATAAATAATATTCTACAAATTCTCTATCTAAAAATGGTGTTCTTGGTTCTAAACCATGACTCGATATACATCTATCACTACGTAATACATCAAACATATGAATATCATTTAAAAGTCTTTTAGTTTCTTTATCAAATTCATATGGATTAGGGCAACTTTTCATATATAAATATCCACCCATTAATTCATCTGCACCATCACCATTAAATATAACCTTACAATCAGTATTTTCTTTAATATATTTACCAATTAAATAATTACCTACACTGGCTCTAATTGTAGTAGTATCATATGATGATATATGGTCAATTACTTCAGGAATAGCATTAAAGAAATCATCTTCACTTACAATAATTTCATGGTGTTTACTATCAATATGTTTTGCGACTATTTTAGCATATTTTAAATCTTCTGAACCATCTAAACCAATACTGAAAGTTTCTAATTTTTTATTTGAATCTTCTTGTTTTAAGTATTTATTTACTAAACACGCAATTAAACTGCTATCCAAACCACCTGATAATAAACATCCTATTGGTCTTTCTGTTGTTCCAATTACTCTTTTTTTTACTGCTTTTTTTAAATATCCAGATAAATTAATATAAAAATTGTCATTTAATTCATATTTATTTTGAATAAAAGGAAAATATGTATATTTTCTATTATAATACATAAGATGTTTTGTATCATTATTAATAAAAATATAATGACCTGGTGTAAAATTAAATATTTGTTTTTTATCGATACATAAATTATATATACATTTTAATTCACTTGATATAATAATTGTTTCATTATTATAATGAATATATAAAGGTCTTACACCGTAAGGGTCTCGCGATATAATAACTTTATTTTTATTTTTATCATAGAGCATAAAAGCAAATACTCCATCTAAAACAGAAAGTGTATATTCAATACCATATAATTTATACATATGTAAAATTATTTCACAATCCGAATCTGTAATTAAAGTAATATTATTATCTTCGGCCAGTTTTTTATAGTTATAAATTTCTCCATTACATATTAAAATAATATTATCAATTTCAAATGGTTGATTAGATTTAGAATTTAATCCATTAATTGCTAATCTGTGGAATCCAAAATAAAGATTATCATATTTATTTAAAACACTAAATTCTGGTCCACGTTTATAACCCTTATCAAATGATTTAGTTATTACTTTTGTATCATATTTAGGATTAATTATTCCGAAAATACCACACATAAAATATACCTTATATTTTAGTATATATTTATATCTTTAATTATATTTAATAAAAAATAGTATTAAATTATTTTTTATAACATTATAATAAATGTATAACGTAACATTACAAAATTTTAAAAATAATGATTTAATTAATAATAATATTTTCAGCAGAAACATACCTTCAAATGGTTTAGAACCTCATTTAGATGTAAGACCTGTTTCAACTAAATATGCTACTATGCCTATATTAGATCATAGAGTTAAAAGTAATGTATTATTAAATAATAGAAGTTATTATAATAGCGAAGAAACATTTAATCCTGGAAATAGAAAACCACATTATTCGGGATTCGCAATAAATGTAGATAGTGAATCAACTTTGAAAAATCAGTTTTTTGCTCTTCAAAAAGGCGACCAAAGTAGATATATTCCAGGAACGAATAGTGATATGTATGAAAATAATATTAATTTTACCACTACAAATACTAATTTAAATAGTAGTTTATTATTTAAAAAAGAGAATTTTAGCGATTTTAATCCTAATCTCTCGAATAATATTGGACATGATATATTTAATAATTCAACGCGTGTACAATTAAAAAATTTTAAATAGACTTATTTTATATTATACTTTTATGGATAATAATATAAAAGATATCAATAATATTGATTTATTATTAATGAAAAAAAGAAATTTACTAAAAAAAAATACTATTCATGAAAATATTGATAAAGATATTTTATGTGATTTTAAGAAACATAAAACAGAAATAAAGAAAGAAATTAACACTTTATTTTCAAAATATAATGATGTAAGTAATAATTTATTAATATCAAATAAAGTAGAATATTCTTTTTATATATTCGTTAAAACATTAATAAATGATATCAATAATACCAATATTCAAACTTTAATACAAGAAGAATTGAAAGATTTCAATAAAATACCAAAAACAACTTTAGATACATCATTTAACATATTAGAATATGATAAAAGTATGACCGATATAAGTTTAAATAAAGTTCTTACTATGAAAAATTTTATTAAAACAAGTAATCATTATAAAAAAGGATTTATACCAAAAAAAAGATAATATTTTATTAATTATTAATTTCTAGATATATATTAATAAATAATTATATATGAAAAATGTTAATGTATTATTAGATGATAAAAAAATAAATAAATTTAAATCTTTAAAATGCGCTCCAAAAAGAATACGAATGAAAAATAAAACTCAAAAAAATTATACATGTTATAATAATGAAGAATTATTTCATTTAAGAAATATCTATAATAATAAGAATCCTAAAAATAAAATTTTAACAAACAATACAAAAAAAATATGGAAATTACTAAAAAAAAAACTGGGTAAAACATGTAAAAATGAATTGTGTTGGAAAAGAAAGCTTAATTTTATAAATAATAATGAAGAAGTTTTTCGACCTTTCTCTCCAAAAACATGGCAAACAAATCCATATGAATGGCTAAATAGTGAGCAAATAAAAAATGTAATGAACCAATATGAAACTTCGAGAAAAAATTTTAAATTTATAGGACCATCTCCAATTGATTTTGATTATAAATTAGCTAAAGATGTATGTGTATGTAAAGAATTATGTAATTTTAATTTACAAGAATATTATAATGCCAACCCTAGAATAGATAAAATAGGTATTATTTTTAATTTAGACAAACATGATATGAGAGGGTCTCATTGGACCAGTCTTTTTATTGATTTAGAAAATAACTTTTTATTTTATTTAGACAGTAATGGTTTAAAGAAATATAGCGATATTCCTAAAGAAGTTAGAATATTAATAAAAAATATTAAAAAACAGGGTAATAAATTAAATATTAAATTTGAAGAATATTTTAACAAAAAAGAACATCAAAAAAAAGACGGGCAATGTGGTATGTATACATTATATTTTATTGTACAATTGTTAAAAGGAACTAAAATACCAAAAGATTTTATAGAATCTAGAGTTACAGATGAAGAAATGAAAGAATATCGATTAAAATATTTTAATGAGGAATTATAATAAGAATATTATTTAAATTTTTTTATATTAAATGATTTTTTTTTGTATTAAATAATACTTTATAAATAATATTATTTAATACATGAATATTTTAAACAACGAAAAAAATAAAGAATTACTATGGAATATGTTATATAAAAATAAGGTATTTAATAATATACCCGATAATAATATTGATGAAGTTAAAAATATATTTGAAAATACTATAACTTTTACTATTAATAATATAAATATACCAAATCAAAATCTGAATAAACAACAATTATTGGAATGTAATAAAATTATATTATCAAAAATAAATAATGAAATTAATTTATTTAAAAATAGAAATCAAAATGTAAAACAATTACCAGATTTTAGCAATATTAATAATCAAGCAACAAAAGATGATTTTAAAAATGAAAAGGTCTTAATATTTGATAGAAATTTAGAAGATCGTAAAAAAAACACAGATAATATGTTAAATATACCAAAACCACAAGAAATAGATTTTAGTGATAAAACAGATAATCCTATAAATGAAGAAAAAATGAATAATTTATTAGAGAGAATGCAAAAAGAAAGAAATATTATAATAGATACAAAAGAAAATCTGGATGGAAGTAATAAAATAATTAAAAATAATAAAATAATTGAAAATAATATTATAAGCGATATAAATAAAGATATGGACAAAGATAAAGTTAATATTAATGTTAATGATGATATTAATAATAATAATGATATTAATGATATTAATGTTAACGATGATAATAATGATAATGACATGAGTAAATATAATTCAAAAGATGATAATAAAAATATAAATAAAATAAAAATTTCAAATATAGATGATTTATTAAATAATAATTCAAGTAGTTTAGATAATTTCGAAGAAGATTATTTCATTAAAAGAAGTTCAAGAGTATCAAAAGATGATATAGAAAAAGTCATTTCCAATGAATATAAAAATGAATTTAACAACAATATTTTAAATAAAATAGATAATCTATCAAATAAAATAAATCAAATTTTAGAAACACAAAATATTATTTTAGAGAGATTAAATAGTAACAAAGACTAAAAATTAAAGCCATATAGTATTAGTATTGAGATTATTATTAAATATTTTATTAATTAATATTAAAATATTTAATAATTATAAAGTTTATTGATATAATTTATTTAGTTTTGTTACAACATCTGGTGGTAAATCTTTAATAGGTATCAAAATATTTTTACCAGTATCTAAAACACTAAAAAGACCTACTTTAATTTTAGAATTTACTAAATTTGGATCTATATCACTAGCCGCATATGCTAACGCAATATATCCTTTACTTTTAAGTTCTTCATTATTAATAGTTTCATATCCATATTTTTTATTGGCATATGTGATAATTTGTATATTAACATTTTCTTCTGCAATATTTATATTTTGTTGTTCATCTACATTTTGTTTTTCAGGATTTGGTGTATACATTAACTTATTAGGGTTTGGATTACCAATATTATAACAATCTTTATTATTACCATGAAGGCTACAATCAAAAGCAGATTTTTTAACATAAAATAATATATCTTTTGTAATTTTTTCTTTTTTCAAACATAAATTATATAAATATTCATCAGTAGTTGCTACTCTTTCAATACCATTATTAACATCTAGTATTTTATCTCTTTTATTAAGTTCTTTTTCATCTTCTATCATTTCTTTATTAAAAATCATTAAATATAAAAATACCTGTACTGTTCTCTCGGGTTCAGGAAGCTCGTTATGACTACAAATACGATTTGCTCTACCAATAACTTGTCTAAGTCTTACAGGATGCCAATATGGTTCCATTAAATGAACATATCTTACATTTTTTAAACTAATACCTTCAGCACCTGAAGCAGTAATCATAATTAATTTAATAATTTCACCATATAAATTACTAGATGATTTTCTAGTTATTTGTTTAACAATTTCAGATGGAACAAAATCCCAGTTATTATTTAATACATTTTTAATAATCTCTCTTTCTTCTGGTTTTTCAGAACCAGTATATCCAGCAAACATAGGTTTACCCATATCTTCTTCTTTTACATCTAATATGTATTCACCTTTAGAATTTTTCTTTATTTTAAATTCAACAAATCCATTTTCTAATAATACTAATTTAAAAATACCTATACCTTCCAAAGTTTTAAATTGAGAATATAATAAATGAATACCTTTAAATATTGGATCTTTCACATTTTCTAATATATTTAAGAATTTAGGACTACAATAATTAGCCAATGAATCTTTATTTAAGTATTTGCCTGAATTTCTTTCTAACTCAAGATATGAGTTTTTTATTCTAGTTTCATAATCATTTGATTCAGATATATTTTTCAAGTCTTCTTCATCATCTTTTATTCCATCAGGATCATTAATTAGATCTTGTTCTGTTTTAATATCTATTATATCTTGATCATCATTTTCTGTAAGTTCATTTATTGCTGTTTCAATATTATCACTCGTTTTTTTAGGCATGGGTCTTTTTATTTCATCTGGAAATACAAAGTTACAGAAAGCACGTGAAAAAATACGATATGTTGAAATGCCGCTATCATATATTTGATCATTGCCAGCTATTTTTTTTTGTGATTTTTTCTTCTTGGAATTTTCTTCTAATTTTCTTTCTTGTATACGAGCTTTATTATAAATATCAAATTGAGGTTTATTCATTTCTATTTCAACCAAAGTAATAGTATCATCATATTTTGGCATAAGTTGTTTTTGGGCGCTTTCAAAATAAGATGTTAAACCCATTATGCGTCTAATTAACATATTTCCATTTTTTACATTATTAGATTCATTTATAAATGTAGATTTAAATTCATCAAATTTATCTTCTAATGCTTTATAATTTTGAATAATACTATCTATATTTGAATATTTAATAGATTTTTCTTTTAAAATATTAAGTAATAAATCAAAAAATTCATCGTTAGACATATTATTTTCATCATATTTTAGAGCGCCCGAACCTTCAATATCATTTATAAAATTAAATGGGTTTTTATATACTTGTAATGTTTTATTTACAGAATCATAACTTATATAATCTATATGCTTACCTATTATAGATTTATATAATACATCTTGTAAATATTTTTCAGTATATGTTTTTTTATCTATTATTAGTTTAAAATTATAGGTTTTTATATAACCACGTAATATATTAAATAATATTGCTATTTCATTAGGATAATTAATAATAGGTGTACCTGAAAGCATGATAATTTTACAATTTTCAGCACTCATTAATAACTCATATATTTTATTAAATAAAGCACCTGGAGATTTAATTTTATTTATTATTCTACTTATTATATTATGTGCTTCATCTATTATAATTGTTTTATTCGAAAATGGATTAATAGTATTATTATTGGTTAATGAACGCCACATTTTTCCATTTGCTCTCAAACCATTATAGCTTACAAATTCATATTTATTTAATATCATCGTATTTATTTGTTCATTTATAGCTTCTCTATCTTTATCAGTTAAATCAGAACTATTATAATTAGGAGATTTTTTAGAATTAATTAGCCATGCACCCTTATTTTTTTTTATTTGTTCTTCTGATAACCCTAATACCGCAGTTAAAGGTTTTAAATATTCAGGATTACTTAAAATTGATACAAATTCCCAGTATTGATTTTTCTTATATAAATAATCACCACAATTTTTTAATTCATCTATATAATTTGTTTTTAATGATGCTGGTAACATAATCATTACTTTTTTATTATTTTTGAAACCTTCAGCAATAGCAATAGAAGAACAAGTTTTACCTGAACCTAAACCATGATATAAAAGAATTCCCCTATAAGGAGTATATAAATTAATATAATCTCTTACTATTTTTTGATGCATTAATAAAGAAAAATCTCTGTCTTTGGTTCCATTACAATCTAATAAAATTTTTCCTGCTTTCATATCTGCTTCCTGTTGTAATAATTCTTGTTTATAACTTATAAATAAATTTTCCATAAATTTAATATAATTCTCTCTATTATAGAGGTAATATTCATTTGCTTTTACTAAAATATTTGGCAAAGGTTCTTTAATTCTATCTTTTATATTTGTATCTCCAATTAATAATTCATCCATTTCTTCGTCATATTGATTATATACATGTTTTTTTGTTTTTCCAATTTCAGGTGCTATTGTCTTTCTATCGTCAGTATCTAAATCAGGTATTATTTTACCAGTATTGGTAGTTGGTTTTCCATCTTTTGTTTTATTTTTTGTTTTTAAATTATTAATTTTGATTTTTTTGCCTGTTTTAACAACTTGTGTAATAAAATCATTTATTTTATAATCACTATGTAGTTCTTTTTTTGTTTCATCATAATTTTTCATATACGATAAATCTTCTTCATAATCTGTTACTTGTAATTTTGACTTAAGTGTTTTCATAAAACTATGAATATCAAATTCTTCCCCTGTTTTGTCAATAATATTTGGAACTTGTTTTTTATCATCCAAACCTGATTCTTTATTCAAATTAAAAAAATACTCTGATTTTTGTTTAGGTTGAGGTTTTAATTTTAAAAAATCTAATTGATCATCCATTATATACCTAATATATATAATTATATAGAATTTATTATATATTTAATTCCTAAATATATATTTGGTTTTTTTGTTCAATTATTTTAATAGCATTTTCACATGCTAATTGTTCCGCTTTCTTTTTAATTTTATGTTCAGCACAAGTAATAAATATTAGCACTTTTTCATTTTTCTCAACTTCATCATGAATAGATTTAAATGATTTTAGATTTTCAAATTTGACAGAATTTTCTATATCGGCATTATGAATATTTTGTCCAAATGAAATGTAAACACCCATACAATAAATTTTATCCATATTTTCATCATTATTTTCTTGAAGTTCTACATAATCAGGTGTTAATTTAAATTCTTTTTGAATAATTACTTGTAATTTATTTTTATAATTATCATCATTTATAATTAATTTAGTCCAATCTACATGTTTTTCAAATACATTTTCAATAAATATTTGTGCCATTTGTAACCCCGGACCACAATTAAATATATTTGAAAACCAACCATACTCATCTTTGATGTCAATTCTATTAAAATCAAGAAAAATCGCACCAATAAATGCCTCAAAAAGACACCCTAACTTTTTTAGATTTGTACGGATATTTTTTTCTTCAGCATGTCTAGAGATAACAAAATATTTATGTAATCCTAATTCATAAGCTAATTTACCAATATGTTCATTCTTTACTAACGAGATTTTCTTTTCGGTCATAAATCCTTCATCCGCTTTAGGAAATCTTTTATATAAATAATATTTAGTAACACATTCTAGAACTCCATCGCCAATAAATTCAAGTCGTTCATTAGATTTAGTTTTTAATGGCAAACAATTATCTGGTTTTTCAAGAATAACAATATTTGATTCTTCATTTTCTAATTTAGGGCGTTTTGTATAAGACCTATGAATAAATGCTCTTTTATATAATTCCATATTGAAAGGTTTAGTAAAAATACAATATTTATTTAAAATTTCTTGTACATTTGAAATTGTAATTTCATTATTTAAAGGATTAAACGGATTAAATATTAATTCTTCACTAATAATATTATCTTCAGGAATAATATTATTAATATCTTCATCAGAATCACTGTTGTTGTCAACAATACATTCATTTTTAACAATACATTCGTTTTTAATAGGCATTAATATAATTATTTAATAATATTTAATTTAATTTTAAAAATATATTATTAGCAATTTTATTTTATTTACTATTTTCTTATTTAAAAAAATAAATTTTAGTTATAAAAAAATATATTATTATATTATAAAAAAATGCCCAAAGTTAATTTAATAGGATCGAGCAATAGACAAACTAATCAAACTTGTGTTTTTGGTTCAATGGCTGGTTTAGCACCAACCACTAATGTTAGACCCAATGTTACTGGATTACACGGATACAAATATGCTCGTGCTGCGGCAAATGGTATTAATTGGTTAGATGGCACCACATTCGCTCAAAGTACTACAGATAAAACAAAAGGTTGCGGTTTAAATCGTACTTGTGACGATGGAAGAAAATGTGTTAAACATATTGGTTATACAAATCTTGTAATGGCTTACCGTACCGGTTCTAAAGTTTTAGCTTAAATTAATAAATTTAAATAAATTTTAATAAATTTAAATAAATTTAAATAAATTTTAATAAATTTTATAATTTTTACCAATCTTATATTTAAATATATATTAATTTAAATATAAAAACCTAACACTATTAGTATATAATTTTTA
>ERZ1048068.1064-NODE-1064-length-22243-cov-10.941455_pt1 | contig 22243 bp, 18 predicted proteins | sample MGYA00383098_ERZ1048068 | MGnify/ENA primary metagenome ERZ1048068 (study PRJEB29581, sample SAMEA5548368) | metagenome | biome: marine; feature: coastal; material: water | depth 1 m | study: Short-term variability in the microbial, nano- and picoplankton... | reverse complement strand
GTTGCCCTTTACCGTCTTAAAGTGCACCTTTGTGTCTTGAGTTTGGCACTTATTTAGGAGATGAAGTTATGAGTGAACAAGTCGCTTTAGTCACAGGTGCGGGTATTGGCTTGGGCCGTGCCACGGCTCTAGCTTTGGCCGATTCAGGGTATCGGGTCATCGTAACCGATGTCTTGTTGGCTGAGGGGCAAGCTGTTGCCGATGAGATCTCTGCGCGGGGCGGTCAGGCAGAGTTTCATAGCCTCGATGTCACCGATACCGAGGCGGCGAACGCCGTTGTCCATGATGTTGAGGCGCGGTTTGGGGCACTATCTGCATTGGTGTTAAACGCTGGCATTGCTCGAACCTTGCCACTGAGTTCCCTTGATGATGACGCCTGGGACGAGACCATGAATGTAAATCTCAAAGGCATGATGCGGGTCATGCGCGCAGCTATTCCGGGCATGCAAAAGGCGGGAGGTGGGTCAATTGTGTGTTTGTCCTCTATTGTGGGGGCCGTATTGGGCTGGTCAGAACATATCCCCTACGTCGCCAGCAAGGGGGGAGTCATGGGGATGGTGCGTTCAGCGGCGCTAGAATTTGCGGCTAACGGCATTCGAGTTAATGGCATCGCGCCCGGTGTCATACGCTCTGCGCAAACCCTCGATCCGGTCAACTCACTCGGTGAAGAGGGGCTCGCCGCTTTTGCCGAGACTGTGCCTTTGGGACGTGTGGGCAATCCCGAAGATATTGCCGATGTCGCGGTATTTTTGTTGTCTGATAAGGCGCGCTATCTAACGGGGCAAATCATTCCTGTCGATGGTGGAACTACCATTAGTTTGTAGCGTGTAGCAGACACAGTATTCGTTGAGAACCGGCGCTTGGATAGATTTAAGTTGTGCTACCGACGATTATTGAGAGGTTCGTCGGTCGGTAAAACTGGCAGGAACCCGCCGTTAAGCGGCTAAAACGGACAGGCAAAAAAAAGGCAGGGTAGAGACCCTGCCTTTTCTTCTTTTGGCGTTTAAATTTAGAAGCTGTACTGCACCTCTACACCCGCACGTCGCTGTGTACCGGGGCTCACAAAGCCGCCACCGAATTCGGGGGCCAAGATCACCTCGGCAACAAACTCCTCGTCGGTGAGGTTACGTGCGAAGGCCATAATGCTCCACTTCTCTCCGCGCAGACCCACTCTCAGGTTCGCTAGACCATAGCCGTCGACCTGGGTGCCACCTTGCCCTGTTTGTGGATCCTGTCCGTAGTTGGCAGGCGGTCCGCCAAACAGCGTCGCCGGAACGACATCGTCTTGGACCGTGTGGTACCAAGTGTCGCCTTGGTAAGAGTACTCAAGTCTGCTGAACAGCTCGAAGCGGCCTAGGGGCAATGAGTATTGAATCGCAGCATTGGCCGTGAACTCGGGGTTGTTGGGCACGTCGTTGCCTGCGGTGTAGGGTCGCAGAGCGTTGACGTCGATTTCGCCGTCGACCATGGAGTAACCCGCATCAAACCGCAGGTTGTCTGTGATCGCCCAGGCTGCACTCAGCTCAAAACCCTGCAGCGTAACTTCATCGATATTTTCAGCGGTTCTCAGCAAGCCGAAGGGGCCTACGAAGAATTCGAAGAACTGCATGTCATCGACTTCGGTATGAAAGACCGCACCGTTGAGCTGCAAGTTTCCGTCCAAGAGTCCCGACCGGAAGCCCAGTTCGAACGAGCTTGAAGTTTCTTCCCGGATAAGATCGGGTGGCGCTACAAGCGCGCCGCCGTTCTCAACAAGATAGAAGTTTACGATCTGGCTTGCTCCTGAGTTATTGAAGCCTCCAGCTTTAAAGCCTACACCCCAGCTGGTGTATAACGTTGTGCTTTCGGTGGCATCCCAGGTCAGGCTGACTTTGGGCTGCAACTGATCAAAAGTTTCACTGTTACCGGGGATGCTGGAGCTCACCGTAAAATCGTTGAAGTTAACAAAGCCCGGGTTCAGCGGCGAACCATTGAGGGGCTGGCCATTCAACGTACATTGGCCACCGCAGTAGTCGATGTAGTTAGAGAGCGCGCCATCTGCAGGGGAGGGTACGTTGTTGGTGACGTCACGTTCCTCACGGTCGTAGCGTAGCGCCAGCGACAGTTCCATAGACTCGGTTAAATCGTAGTTTACCGATCCGAAGGCCGCCATAACGGTGGTGTCGAATGTGTCGTTCACCATTGCATCAGTAAACTGGTTATAAATGGTAGTGGGCACATTGCTCGCGGGGTTTGGCCAGTTAGAGCCGTCATCGCGCAGCTGTGAGACCGCCTGATACCTTTCGATATCGAGGTAGTACAAACCTGCTTGCCAGCGTAGCCGTTGATCCGAGTTGGACGTCAGCTGCACTTGAAAGCTCATGTCTTCCTGGAAGCGCTCTTGGTATTGATAACCGTCACACGTTGTCGGGCTGTAGGGGGGAAGCACTTGCGCACCCGCTGCAGAGCCAAAAATAAACGTGGGGGCGGGCAACGCCGTCACACCACCGGGTACCGATGGGGTGTAAGACGGGGTCAAGGCGTCAAGTGAGTTGATACAGGCTGAGGTACCGCCGTAGAAGCCAAAAGCACCCGATGTGCCGTCAGCAATGAAAGTATCCTCGGTGTCACTGTAGAAGCCCCAGGCGGTCAGTGTCGCCCAGTCCATGTCCCAGTCGGCTTTAACCGAAAACTCGAGGACATCTTGTTCATTAACTGGCCGCACGTTACCTGCAAACACAAACTCGTGGGTGTTGACGTCCTGATAAAAAGATTCGACCCCTGGGGTGCCAAAGCCTAAGAAGGGTGGCAGCGCAAAGGCGGCGTTAAAAGTAATGGCCGCACCCTCTGATTTGCCGTACCGCAACTTGGTGTCGATCGACAAATTGTCCGTGGGATCGAAGACTAAACGGCCCTGAACAGAATAGTTTTCTGCATCGTCGACGACATTGTCGTTAAGGAAGGAGTTGCTATAGAAACCATCTGTGCTTCGGTAATCTGCGGTCAATCGACCCGCTACATTCTCGCCCAGTGGTCCAGCGACGGTAGCAAGGCCGGTATAGGTACTGTCTTCAGCCATGCTAATTCGAACATCGCCTTCAAACTCTTGCGATGGCCGCTTCGTTGACATGATGATGGCGCCAGCGGCGGCTGAACGTCCGTACAACGCCCCTTGAGGCCCTTTCAAAATTTCAATTTGTTCGAGGTCAGCGTACTCGCGGTTGAAGGCGTAAGTGTTGATATAAAGAATGCCGTCAATAATCAGCGCAAAGTTAGTTTCCGCGTCCCGTGCGCCATTGATACCGCGGATGGAGACCGACGAGTCACCGGTTTCAACGGTGTTGACGAAGCTCACCCCTGGAGTCTGAGAGATAAAGTCTTCTGCCCGCTGAATCCCCATGTCGTTAATCTGTCCCGCGGTAAAAGCGGTCACGGTGCTGGGTACGTCTTGAAGTGATTCGCTTCGTGCTCGAGCGGTAACGACGACTTCCTCGAGCTGGGCGTGGGCAAAGTTGGGTAACGCGAGGCTGCCGCCGACGGTTGTCAGTGCCGCAAGCGCTAATGATAAATGGCTTTTAGCTGTCGCAGGTCTTTGGTGTGATGGGTTTTTCATGTCCACGGATCCTCCAGTAAGCATTTGGGAAGTGGCTTTAATGGTTGTTATTCTCTCGATAAATACTGATTTACCGAGTGCTTGGATTACTCAGGCGAACATCGCCCGCAAACATTTGTACGTACAATTACTTCAACACCCCCAATATCGCCGTACGTTGGGCTGGGGTCAAGTCCAAATCGTTAATGATATCTGAGGTATTTTGCCCCACTGACGGCAGAGATGCGTCGATGGCAGCGGGTTCCCGCTGGAATTTAAGCGGCGTACCGATATGGTCGTTGCCATCATTGTCTTGCCAACGCATGCCCCGGGCCGAGACGTGCTCGGCTGACCAGGCCTCGTTGAGATCGAGAACCGGGCTCCAGCAAATATCGCGACCTTCGAACCATAACTCCCAATCGGTCAGCGTTTTAGCGCGGAATGTTTCTCGCAGAAAACGGATAGCCGGCTCGTGTGCCGTGCCAGCAGGCCCAGCTACGGCGTGAATGAACTCGGGATGGTTCAATCCTTCGAACAGCGCACTTACAAATTTGTGCTCTCCGCCTCCTAGGGCTAGGAATCGGTCATCAGCCGTTCGATAGATGTTCAACATAGCCCCACCGCCATGGCTACGTTCGGCCAACTGGCGAGGTGCCTGTTTGCCGGCGAACACCGGGCCTAAAATATTGGGTGATGCTGCGAGTACAGACTCATGCATGCTGACATCGAGATAATCCCCTTCGCCCGTAGTTTCCCTTCGAAACAGAGCCATGAGAATGCCTGACAGGGCGGCCCAAGAAGACAGCATGTCTGAAATGGCGACACCGATTATTGCAGGGCCGCTGTCTCCCTCCGGGGAGCATGACAAACTTAAAACTCCGGAGGCTGCGACCGTAGCCGTGTCGTGGGCCGGCTTGTCCCGCCAAGGTCCCGATTGACCGAACGCTGAAATAGAGCAATACACGATTTTAGGGTTCAAGGCTCGAACCGCATCAGGGCCAAAGCCCAATCGGGCAGCTACACCGGGGCGGAACGCCTCAACGAGCACATCTGCGCCCTTGATGAGTTCAGCGAGTGCGGCCTTTCCCGCGTCGCTTTTTAAATCGAGGGCGATACTCTCCTTGCCTCGCTGGGTGTTGCGAAACATCACTGTTTCGCCCCCTTGCTGCCAGGGGAAAGATTGACTCGAGCGGGTGGGTTCTGGTGACTTAGGATTCTCTACTTTAATAACCCGGGCACCGTGATCCGCCATCATTTGCGTGGCAGCGGGGCCGGGTAGGAATAGCGAAAGGTCGATAACCGTGACGCCATCAAGCTTCATCAGGCAGGCTCAGTTGGTGATGCCGTCAGATGACAGCGCTGCCAATGCAGAGGCATCGAGACCCAATAGATCGCCCAGTATTTCTGTGTTGTGTGCGCCAATTTCGGCTCCGGGCCAGTCGGTTCTTCCCGGGGTCTCTGAGAGTTTTGGGGCGATTGCCGGAATCTTTAAAGGCGTGCCGTTGACGTCTACTGACTCAAACATGCCCCGGGCGTTGTAATGAGGGTCGGTCATCATGTCCTCGACGCTGTAGATGGGTCCTACGGGAACTCTTACGGCCTCAAGACGCTCGATAATGTCTTTTGAGCTATTAGCTGCGCACCAGTCGGCTAACGCCTGATCGATGGCTTCCTGATGCACGACTCTTCCTGGGTTATGTTCCAGCTCTGGGTCGTTTGCCATGTCCTCGCGTCCCGCTTCTTTCATGAGGCGCTTGAATATTGAGTCGCCGTTCCCGCCAATAACAACGTGCTTGCCGTCTGAGCAAAGATAAGTATTGGTAGGGACGATGCCGGTAATGGTGGTTCCAGACGGTTCCCGAACCACACCGGCGCCGTCATACTCTGGAACGATGCCCTCCAGTAAATTGAAGACGGCTTCATACAGAGCGACGTCAACCACCTGTCCCTCGCCAGATTTAGAACGTTGAATCACAGCGAGCAACACGCCCAGGGCCGCGTGAATTGCTGCGGCGGTGTCACCCAGGGAAATATTGGGGCGTACCGGGGCCTTGCCGGGCTCACCGTTAATATACCTAAAGCCACCGTAGCCTTCTGTGACTGAAGCGTAGCCTGGCTTAGATGAAAACGGGCCGGTTTGGCCGTAACCTGAAATCCGAGTGTAGATAATTCCCGGATTAATCGCTTTAACCTTTTCCGGACCTAATCCCCATTCTTCCATAGCCCCCGGGCGGAAGTTTTCCACGACGATGTCGGCCTTACACAATAAATCAAAGGCCAGCTCTTGGCCTCGTTCAGATTTTAAATCGAGGGTGACGCTTTTTTTGTTCCGTGCGAGGGAGTGGTACCACAGTGACATGCCATCACGTACCTCTCGCCACTGACGAATGGGGTCGCCTGTGGGCGGCTCAACTTTGATGACCTCAGCGCCAAAGTATCCCAAGATAGTGCCGGCAAATGGGCCTGCCAGTAGCTGGCCCATTTCGACAACGCGTAAACCTTCAAGTGGACGTTCACCGGTCATGCTAGTTTCCTCAATAGATCGGCAAAACCTACAGAGGCTTTACCCAAACCACAATAGCTTGTGGAGTTGCCATTCAAATACATACTGGGTCACAAGATATTACGCCTAAGGTTTGTGGCTGGTTCTTAGGCGCGCTCGCCGCATAGTAATGAGTTTGATCTCAAGGCGTCCACGGGGGGAAGAGGATCTGCGTTGGATTTTATTCATTTGGCGTTGCAGGAGACCTGCGGTGGAGGCTGGCGATCCTGTTATTGCGCTAAGCGGTAAGTCGAGCACGCCGTGAAGCGAGCGGATCTTGTGCAGGTGCCGGGGCTTTTGCCTAGGAGTCGCTAGGGTATTGCGCAATTGGCAACTTTGAACGCGGCACGCGGAAAGTACGAGGGAATCATTGCTATTCACTTCCCGTCATAGCATTAAGGCTTCTAAGTTCTATAACATAGCGGCATTAAAAAGCGCTCCAGTTTCATGGTTGGGGTCGCCAGCCGAGTATTTTTAGCCAAGTGTCACAGATCGGGGCTGTGCAAGTGATAGCAACCTACGACCGTATTAAAGTTGATTCTAAGGTTTTTAGTTAACCATGAGATTACATGCTGATCTAACGCGCCGTGCTGTTGTTAATAGCCTCGAGCTTAATTGGGTAGCGTCACCTATGGCGGGGGTTCACCGACGGATGCTGGACCGCAAGGGTGATGAGATTGCCCGAGCAACCAGTATCGTCCGCTACCAGCCAGAGAGTTTTTTTTCGTCCCACACCCACGGTGGTGGCGAAGAATTTTTAGTGCTTGAGGGGATTTTCTCTGACGAAAACGGCGATTACGGTGCGGGGACTTATGTCCGAAATCCTGTTGGCTCAAGCCACACCCCTTTTTCTAGGGAGGGCGGCACAATATTCGTCAAACTGCAGCAGTTCCACCCTGAGGACCAGCAACAGGTATGTTTGGATACAAAGGCAGCGTCGTGGCGTCAGGGGCTGGTAGAGGGCACGCGAGTATTGCCATTACATCAGTACCGTGGCGAGGTCGTAGTGTTAGTCGATTGTGCTCCGGGGGTTGTTTTCCCTGAGTGCTTGTATCCCGGTGGTCAAGAAATTCTAGTTCTTGAGGGAGAGCTAAACGATAATTTTGCTGGCCATAGAAAAGGTACTTGGATAAGAAATCCACCAGCTAGCTGTCTACAACAAGACAGCCCTCATGGTTGCTTGCTCTATGTGAAAACGGGGCATTTAGTCCCGGAAAGTTAACAAGTTAACTCCTGAAAAGTTGGTCTGAAGTTGTCTTCCCACTAGCTCCAAGCAGAAGAAATGACCTATGCTTCGTCCAGCGACGCGACGGGCAAATCGAATGAACTATCGCAGGGCTGTCGCGCTGAAGAACCTTGATCTTCCAAATTGCGCAGTTCGGAGAGAGTCTTTTTTAGCGACTTAGACCGTTTAGGCGCAGAATTTAAACGTCACAGAATCTGTTGCCACGCCCTTTAAACGCAGGGCTGGCAGTAGGCAAAACATGATCATCAAAAAGCACAATTTTATTGGCTTTTTTCTACGGCATTTATTGGGGCGTTATGAATACAGTGGTAACTGCAATACCTGAACTTTTGAACGAGCTGCCGCCAGATGCTGAGGCCGTCCCCCCTTGGCTCGAGAGCGCCCTGCAAGTGCCTCGCGAGGAGGGCTGGGTAGATTCAGGAGGATGCCCAATTCATTATTTTCGCTGGGGCAACCCAGAGAATCCAGGATTGTTATTAATGCATGGGTTTCTGGCGCATGCTCGATGTTTTGCCTTTATTGCGCCGTTTCTCGCAGAAAATTATCACGTTGTGGCTTTCGACCTGTCGGGTATGGGTGATTCAGGGGTGCGGGAGCATTATCCCGATGCGGTTCGTGCTGCTGAAGTCGAAGATGTGGCGCGCGCTACGGGATTATTTGATCATGAGATTAAGCCGATTGTGATCGCGCATTCTTATGGGGGGCATGTGGCGTTGACTGCCATGGCAGACCGTCACCAAATGTTCGGTGGTTTAATCATTTGTGATTTGATGGTCTTGCGGGCTGAGCGCCTCAAAGCGCACTTTTCGGAGGGTAGACCACTGCCATCTGATCCATCGCGCCCCAATCGCATTTACCCCGATTATGAAACCGCAAAGGGTCGCTTCGTTCTTTCGCCCAATCAGCCTGTCAGCGTTCCTAGTCTTTTTGACTACATGGCGTTTCACTCTTTACGACAAGTGGACGAGGGCTGGCGCTGGAAGTTCGATACCAGCGTTTTTCAGAGCGACTTTGGTCAAGAGGAGCGTATGTTTGGCCAAGGCAAGATTATTGCGGCGACACCGGGCCGAAAAGCCGTAGTGTACGGTCAAGACAGCGTTTTGTTTGACGACGATTCGGCGGTTTATCTTCGAGAGTGCGGGGCGGTAGACGTTCCCATGATAGGGATCCCGGGGGCGCGACATCATCTGATGCTGGACGAGCCTATTGCCTTTGTCAGTGTGTTGCGCGGAATTTTGGCGCTGTGGGCTGTGCCTGCTGTCTGTGGTAAAGCTGGGGTGCTGAGTAAAGGTACGTAGGCCGCTGCATAGCGGTGTTTCATGACCGACGCTCAGCAGATTTGACCGACGTTAAACAGGCGTTTACCTCGAGTCATCGACGTAGCGAACCGCATTGAGGTACCAGGTTTGTGGACCTGAGGGGCTCTCTATAACGATCTCTGTGTCGATAGTTTTGCCGAGTAAGGCACGGCCCAATGGGGAGTCACAGCTCAGCTTCTGCGCACTCAGGTCGAATTCATCGGGGCCAACAATCCGCCAGTGGTGCACTTCGCCTTCAGCATTTTCGAGGGTTACGTAGGCGCCAAAGTAAGCTTTGTCGGGGTTGGTTGGCGCCGACGTAACAACGACGAGTTCGTCGAGGCGCTTGCGTAAAAAGCGAACCCTGCTGTCGATTTCGCGTAGGCGCTTTTTGCCGTAAATATAATCACCATTCTCCGATCGGTCGCCGTTAGCAGCGGCGGCCTGCACCGCGGCTGTAACTACCGGCCGCTCTACCTTCCAAAGTTCCTTGAGCTCTTCGCGTAAGCGTTGCTCCCCTTCTTGCGTGATGTAGGGGGAGCCTTTGGGCCTCGGCGGGCGGTAACGTGACAATTCAAGACTCCTCGCTGTTCGTTTCGAAAATAAGCGCCCGAGCAAACCCAAAGCTTTACAAAGCCTCAACCATAGCAGGGTTTGGGTGCGATCTAGCCCACCGAGGTTAGGCGGTGTTTGTGACGAAGTTGCGCAGCTTGCATAGCGCACTCAAAAGCCGAAAAGGGTCCTAGTGCCCCGATGATCTATGTCGAAAACCACTGACGGTATGCCCCTTAACGAGATAGATCCAAACATCGCGCTAATCGTATTGCAAATGAGAATGATTCGCTATACGATTATGTTTCAGTCAAATAAAATCACACAACTTAAAAGATTTGAGACAAACGGAATTAAGAAGGGGTTTCCGATGACAAGAGTAAGTCGAAAATTGAGCGTTGTTTTTCCTGCGTTGCTTCTATCGTTGGGTTTAGTCGCTTGTGGAGGCGGCAGTGACTCGCCTCCGCCGCCCCCGCCCCCAACACCGCCCGTAGACGAGCCGGTAGAGGATCCAGACACCGATGGCGACGGCATTGTAGACGCCGAAGACAATTGTGTTGAGACAGAAAATCCCGGGCAGGAGGACAGTGACGTTAACGGTAAGGGCGATGCCTGTGATCCTATGCCTCTGGTTTACGCCGCCGTTGGCTACGTGGGTGATGGCACTGACGACGGCGTCAGTTACACGGGTCAGACAGCGAGACAGGTGCTGCAACTCGGTCTTGTTAGTTACATGGAAGAATTGCAAGAGAGCCCCGGGCAGGCAGAGGAAATTTCAGCGGGTTTACGGTTCTATATGACCGGCGACGGAGCCGATGAAACTGCCCACGGATTTACGACGAAAGGCAGCGACCCGGTTATACCAGGACCCACTTATGGCGATATCAGCACGGGTAAAAACCTCAACGGAAAAATTGCCGGCGGTAGCTTAGCAGGCACGGGTGAGACCGAAATGTTAATCGACGATGAGTTCTTTGGTTGGAGTGCAGGGCTGGACGCTACGCCTCTTCCCATCGAGTTGGTCTACGTTTGGATGGACGCACTAGCAGCAGAAGCGACAGACGAGGTCACGCCGGCGGTGACAGTAGCCAGTGGCGAAGAGGTCCTCATTGGTACTCCAATGATTTCAAGCACTGGGGTTCATTATCGGCAGTTGATTCAGAAGTTTTTATCGGTAGCGGTGAATTTTTCCCAGGGCACAAATGACTATCTGCAAGCCGACTTCCCCAACATGCTGGGTGAGGAAAAACCCGGCAAAGGTTACTCGGCGGGTGCCCACGACTACGACGAGGCTTTCGGTTACTACGGCGCCTCTAGGGATCTCAATGACTACACCGACGATGAGGCTGCCGGCAAAGGCGGGCGCGCTGAATATGGCAATGGCTATTACGACTCCAACGGCGATGGCTTAATCGACCTGAGAAGTGAATTTATTTTTGGCCATGCGCAAAACTGCGCAAAGCGTGATCGTAAAAAGAATGCCGAGGGCGTTGCTTACACCGACTATTCCAAGTCGGCAATGGACGCTTTTTTGGTGGGTCGTCGAATTCTTGAAAATGCTGAGGCAGCCGGAGAGTTGACGGTAGAGGCAGATGCCGCATTGCAGGGTCAAATCGAAATCGCTGCAATAACTTGGGAGAAGTGTATTGCGGCCACGGTCGTGCACTACATCAACGATGTCTCAGATGATATGGCCGACTTTGCCCCGCCTTATTACGCCGATCTTTCTAATTTCATCAATTTGTCTAAGCACTGGGGTGAGATGAAAGGGTTCGCTCTGGGTTTACAGTTTAGCCCAGTGTCTCCCTTTCGAACCGGCGAAACAGGGAAGGATGTCGCAGATCTGAAGCGGGTGCTGTCGCTCATGGGAGACGCCCCGGTGTTGGCTGACGGGTCTCAGGGTGGCCAAGCTGCCACTGCAGCTTCTCCGTCAGATGCCATTCAAAACTACTTAGCAGATTTGCAAGAAGCGCGGGATATCTTGGCAGAGGCCTACGGATTCGAGTCGGAAGTGGTCGAGATTTGGTAGTCGATCAAAAATACGAGAACTATCGGGCGTTATAACCATTAACGCTCAAATTACAGGCGCCGCAGACCGGCGTCTTTTGTTGTTTTAAGTTTGAGGACATTTGGAATGTCAAAGAGGTTGAGTGGGCTGTTGTTTTATTGCCTGGTGATATTTTCTTTAGCGGCTTGTACTGATAGTGGGGGCGATGTGGCCCCCACGCCAATTCCCGGTGATGGTACGGCCGGTGGCGACACGCCAGATAACCCCTCGGGTGGCAGCGGGTCTGGAGAATACTCAGTAGCGCAAATGTTAACGGCCTATGTCGATGAGATTGTGTTACCCAATTACGCCGCCTTGGTGTCTTCGGCACAAGCCATGACGAATTCTGAGGGCGACCTTTATGCCTACTGCGACGCTATCGGCACAGAAAATGAGTCGGCATCCCGTGCAAATGCACAAGATCAATGGCGAGCCCTAGCGTCACAAGTTCAGCGCGCAGAGTTACACGCGATAGGACCCGCTTCGGAGAACGCATTCAATCTGCAATATCGGCTCAATTCGTACATGTTCGGTTCATTGAGTACCTGCGGTGTTGACGGCATTGCGGCGTTGGTGGATGAGAATTTTGACATTAGTAATCGTTCAATTAATCAGCGCGGCATCGGGGCTTTGGAGTATCTCCTGTTTAATGAGACGCTGGACCACTCCTGTCCCCCTCAGGCTTCTGCGACTCAGAATTGGAACGACTTGAGCGTCGAGCAAAGAAAAGAAAAGCGTTGCGACGCGGCAAAGCTCATTGCCCAAGATATTGCTGAAGCGGCTGATGCTATCGCGACCCGCTGGGACCCTAGTGGCGGCGATTTCCGAGGGACTTTTTTAGCTGAAGACAGCCTATCCGAGAGCCTGCAGATAACCACCGATGGCCTTTTTTACCTCGAAGAGGGTGCCAAGGATGCAAAGCTGGGTAACCCCCTGGGAATTATTGAAGCCTGCTCTTCGCTGACCTGTCCCGAGCAAATTGAATCACCATTTAGTCGAACATCGCTTCGTCAAATTATTAATAACGTCAGGGCATTTGAAACAATCTTTGTCTCCAATGAAGCCACGGGATTTGACGCGCATATTGTCAGCGAGGGATTTCCCGAAGTAGCTCAGCGGTTTGTTGATAATTTGTCAGTGACAATTGCCCTGGCTGAAAGTATTGACGTTTCACTCTCAGAGCAGGTTCAGCTAATACAAACGGCCTCTGATGACGCTGAGTGTGCCAATGCATTCGCTAACCCAGACAGCCCTTCAGATCGATTCCCAACCTGCACGCTTTACGGACTCATTAAGCGAATAGTCGACGACTTGAAAATTGATTTTGTCACTATCGTCAACGTTTCCGTGCCGGGTGGCTCTCAGGCTGACAACGATTAATGCAAGTTTTAAAAATTAATAAGTGTGAGTTAATCATGAAGTGTTTAGTGGGTGTCGTTGCGCTAGTGAGCGCGGGTGCAGCTTTTGCAGAAAATTCTGTGCTTGAGGAAATCACCATTATTGGCAGTCGCACCGATGCTCGAGAAGTTTCGGGCTCTGCCTATGTGATCAACGAGGAAGACCTTGAGCGTTTTGACTATGTCGATCTCAAGAAAATCTTGGCCCAAACCCCTGGGGTCTATATTCGAGACGAAGATGGCTACGGGCTGCGTCCTAATGTTGGTATCAGAGGTGCTGCTGCAGAGCGAAGTCAAAAAATCACGCTTATGCGTGATGAGGTTTTAATTACGCCTGCGCCGTACTCCGCACCCGCAGCCTATTACGTCCCCAATGTGAGCCGCATCTCGAGTATCGAGGTGGTAAAGGGCCCGGCAGCTGTTACCCACGGGCCTCACACCGTAGGAGGGGCAGTGAATTTAGTTTCTGCTCCTGTTCCTAGCGCTGCTATGGGCGTGCTAGACCTCAGCTACGGTTCTGATGGCTACTACAAAGCCCAAGCCGCCTACGGAAACATGAAAGGTAATTTTGGGTACCTCGTTGACGTCCTGACTTACGGCGCCGATGGCTTTAAGACTATTGATGGTCATGGTGATTCTACGGGCTTTGAACGCTCTGACTTTGGCATCAAGCTGCTTTATCAGAATCCGGAATCGCCCCGTGAGCACAAGGTATCCCTGTTGATCGAAGGGGGAGAGGAGGGAGCTGATGAAACGTATTTGGGGCTCGCCGACGCCGACTTTAGAGACAACCCCTATCGACGCTATGCTGCATCGCAGTTGGCACGATTTGAGTCTGAGCATATTAATGTGCTCTTAAATTACTCACTGTCCCTAACCCAAAACACCCGCTCCAATGTGAAAGTGTATTGGAACGATTTTGATCGATCATGGAACAAGCTAGATGGCTTTTTGGCGGGCCCAACGCTACAAAAGGTTTTGCAAGCGCCGAGTCAGTATCAGGATCAGTATTTTGTATTAACCGGACAGAAAAACTCTGCCCTGACAGATGATGAAATTTTGGATGTCACCAACAACGATCGGGCTTACGAAAGTAGTGGTATTCAGTGGTCAATTTCAGATCAAAGAGCTATTGGATCCATTACCTTATCGTCCCGCGGGGGTATTCGCCTGCATCAAGATCAAGTGGAGCGAAATCATCAGCCAGCGACTTACTTAATGACCAATTTACAAATGATTCCCGATGCAGTGCCAAGAGAGCCAAAGGTCGTGAACAAGGCCGAAAGTGAGGCCTTGGCGGTTTATGGCATAACCCGAATTAGCCTCGGTGGATTTTCCATAGATCTGGGGGTCCGGCATGAAGACATTGACGGAGAGGTCTTCAATCAGCTGACCGGCGAACGGTTGAAACGCTCTCAAGCACTGACTTCGCCGTCGATCAGTGGTATCTGGGAGGTTTCCGACAATATGTCGTTTTTTGGCGGCATTTATGAGGGTTTTTCCCCTGCGGGACCTGGATCAGAAGCTTCTCATGAGGACAGCACAAATTACGAGATTGGCGCACGCTTTAACAACGGCGGCAGTGAATTATCTTTGGTCGGTTTTTATAGCGACTACGGTAATCTCATTGGCCGTTGTCGTGTTAGCGATACCAGTTGTGAGCCGGGTTCAGAGTTCAACGGTGGTGAGGTGGAGATTTTTGGTGCGGAATTAGCTGCGCTGCATACAGTGATGCTGTCAGAAAGTCTCTCGCTGCAGGGCGCCCTAAGTTACACCTACAGCGAATCTGAGTTTGCGACTACGTTTTTTTCAGGATTCCCCCAATGGGGTTTGGTAAAAGCGGGAGACGAGGTTCCCTATATTCCTGAGAGCGTGGGCAGTCTGCGCGTTAGCCTGTTAGGAGACCGCTGGCACATAGACAGCACCCTCGATTTTCAATCGCAGATGCGTGAGGTCCCTGGCGCCGGTGCCATTACCGAAGAATTGCATAGTGATGGGTTTGCTATTTTGGACCTCAGCGCCACTTACGACATGACAAACCATGTTTCGCTACAGGCGTCTTTATTAAACGTAACTGACGAAGCTGCGATAGTGTCTCACCGTCCGTTCGGAGCTAGACCTAATCGTCCGCAATCAATTGTTGGCCGCATTCGCTATTCGTTCTGATTATTCATGATGCTAGATGCAGTACAGCCACTTATTGCGCCGTTGCTATATGTCAACGATCCTGCCAAGCGGTTGTTCTGGATGCATATTTTAGGTTCAGTTGTGCTTGCCGCTTGGTACTTTAGGGCCGCATTGCCGGGCTTGGGCCCCGGGGCTCTTGCCCGTCGCCTACTTTGCAAAAAATATTGGTGGAATGCCTCCACACGCATCGATTACGCGCTGTTATTTTTCAATACGTTTCTCAAACTCGTCGTCTTTATTCCAATGCTGGGAGGTCAGCTGGGGGTGGCACTTATTACCGCTCGCGTCTTGCACCTTCATGTTTTGGACGCCCCGCAAATCTCCGCGGGCCCAATTTTTGTGTCGCTGAGTTTTACCATGGTGGCTTTTGTCTTTGATGATGCAGCCCGTTTCCTCACGCACCTAGCCATGCACCGCAACCCCTTCTTATGGCGCATTCATCGGCTTCATCACTCTGCAACGACGCTGACTCCGTTTACTGTCTTTCGAACTCACCCAATCGAAAGCTTCATTAACTATTTGCGATCAATTGTTACATTGGGGCTGATTTCTGGGGTGTTTATTTGGGGCTTTGGTGCGCAGCTTCAGGTTTGGGATATTTTGGGCGTAAATGCGTTGGGGTTTTTACTAACCTTGGCCGGATCTAATCTGCGGCATAGCCATATTCCCTTGGGGTTTGGATCCTTCGAGCGTTATATCATCAGCCCGGCCCAGCACCAGCTGCACCATTCTATAGACCACGGGCACGGCAATTTGGGTGCCTACCTCGCCCTTTGGGATCGGTGGAATAAGACTTTTATCTGGGGTTCTTCGGCACACAACCTTTCATTTGGGCTCAACGATTATGAGGAAAAGGCCTCGCCCAATAGGGTGTTGCCTGTGGTTGATTTTACCCGTTAGCTTTTGATTTCCGGCGCTACAGTGAGTCGGTATAGCCTCCTGTAAGGGGAGTTTTGGATAGGTTAAATAAGCTGTGCCATTGGATCACGGGATCATTCCTCAGCGTTAATAGCCGCACCCTAGTTGCATCCCAATTTATTCGGTTGGTCACGGCTAGCTTGTGACAGTTTAAAGGTAACGGTTAATAAAGCTTCGGCTTAGCCTAGCCTCTGAGGCTTTTAAAGTTCTCAGTACACTCAAGACCGGCCACGCGGATAAACTTCGAAGCTCCCTTTCTCGCTGTTTTCACAAATGCTCGCACCTCAATAGACAAGCCACTGAGGGATAAAAAGCGAACCTGATGTCGGATGCGAGAAATCTAACCCTTGCAGTGAAAATCAAATGTATTGATGCTACGGGTAAGATGAAGCGATACGACGATGGAATTATGATCATTGTTTTACTCCAGCGGGTTGCTGTGCAGCGGGTTTTCGCCATGCTGATGCTCTGCTGTGGTGCACCGGCAGCCGTTGCCAACTGCGTAGAATTGTCGGGAGACGCTAGGCAGGGGGGCTTGTTGTGGGGACAAGTGGCACCGACTGCGCTTGTGACCGTGGATGAAATTTCTATATTGGTCATGCCCAGCGGAGCGTTTGTTTTGGGGTTAGGGCGCGACGCACCCAAAGAGCAGGCGCTCTCAATTATCTACGCTGGTGACCGCTGCACCCAAACTGTGGCAGTCGCGCAGAGACAATACAACATCCAGCGCGTTGAGGGCGTTCCCCAAAAGACCGTCACGCCCCCCGACGATGTGCTTGAGCGGATTGCTCGAGAGCGCGCGCTGGTTCGCAAGGCCAAAGCCCGGCGTATTGAGCGTCCCGAGCTGCTAGAGGCGGTACAGGCGGGACTTTCTTGGCCTGCAACGGGCAGAATCAGCGGAGTTTACGGCAGCCAGAGATTTTATAATGGCACTCCCGGTTCACCCCATTACGGTGTCGATGTGGCGGTGCCCACGGGGCATCCTGTTGTGGCTCCGGGTCCCGGAGTGATTACCTTGGCGGAGCTCGATCTTTTCTACTCTGGGGGTACGATTATTCTCGATCACGGGTATGGTCTGTCTTCGTCCTTTCTGCATCTCAGCAAGCTACATGTAGAGGTGGGTCAAGAGGTGCAGCGGGGCGATCTTATTGGTGAGGTTGGGGCTACCGGACGCGCTACTGGGCCACATTTAGATTGGCGAATGAGTTGGTTGAATCAACGGGTCGACCCTCAGCTGCTTGTTCCGGCCATGCCGCTTCCAGACTGATCGTTATCAACAGGTGCGAATTGCACCGGCATACCCGTATACTTCCCAACCGTCTATTGTCACCAGAGGATTTCTCGTGCTCGATCCCAAACTACTTGAGATTTTGGTCTGCCCCGTCTCCAAGGCGCCCCTGGAGTACCAGCCTGAGCAACAGGAGCTCGTTTGCCGTGCCAGTGGGCTCGCCTACCCTATACGCGATGACATTCCCGTTATGCTTGAAAGCGAAGCGCGTAGTTTAAGTCTCGAAGAGCGTGAACGGTGAGCAGAAGCTTATGAGCGATACGATTTTTGGCAAGATTACTCGTGGTGAAATTCCCAGCGAATTTTTGTACGAGGACGAACACTGCGTTGTCATTCAAGATATTCACCCACAAGCGCCGACGCACGTTTTAATCATTCCCAGAAAACCGATTCCCCGATTGGTCGATGCACAGCAGAGCGATTCAGAGCTGCTGGGGCACCTGCTACTGGTAGCGGGTAAAGTCGCAAATGATTTGGGTGTGGGTGAAGGTTTTCGATTGGTGATTAATAATGGCGCCGATGGCGGGCAGACGGTTTTTCACTTGCATCTTCACATACTGGCAGGTCGCAGCATGGCTGAGGGTGAGTTGGCGGGTGGCCTGGCCTGAGTCAGCAGTGTTAGGTTTCCCGGGTTCTTAGTGGGTGATGCATTAAACCAGTGCAGCAGTGTCTGGGTATTATGCCCAGTCGTCCGGCCGTAAAAGCAATAAAGACTGTCGCGATAAAGTTTGAGAAGTCATCAATAAAAGGGCTCTGAGCCCAATGTATTCATGGCCGTGGGGCCAAATGAGAGCTTGCAATGAAAACAGCTGAAATACGTGAAGCGTTCCTGTCCTACTTTGAAGATCAGGGCCATACTCGAGTCGAGTCAAGCTCCCTCGTGCCCCATGACGACCCGACACTTTTGTTTACCAACGCGGGCATGAATCAGTTTAAAGAGACCTTTTTGGGGTTGGAAACCCGGGCTTACCAGCGGGCTTGTACGTCACAAAAATGTGTTCGTGCAGGTGGCAAACACAACGACCTTGAAAATGTCGGTTACACCGCGCGCCACCATACCTTTTTCGAAATGTTGGGCAACTTTAGCTTTGGGGATTATTTCAAGCGCGAGGCCATCAACTTTGCTTGGACCTTTCTGACTGAGGTGTTGGAGTTACCCAAGGAGCGCCTTTGGGTGACGGTACACATTTCCGATGACGAGGCGGCGGCCATTTGGATTGATGAAATTGGAATTGATCCCAGCTGCTTATCACGCTTAGACGAAGACAATTTTTGGCAGATGGGTGACACCGGGCCTTGCGGGCCCAGCTCCGAAATCTTTTACGATCATGGCGCCCATGTGCCCGGCGGGCCTCCTGGCAGTGCCGACGATGATCTCGATCGCTACATTGAAATCTGGAATCTTGTGTTCATGCAGTTTAATCGGGATGGCGCCGGGGAGTTGCATCCGCTACCGGCGCCTTCTGTTGATACAGGCATGGGTCTGGAGCGCATAGCGGCGGTTTTGCAGGGCGTGCATTCCAACTATGAAATAGATCTTTTTCAAACCTTGATCAAAGCCACTGCCTCGGCTCTTGCTGTCGCTGATCTGGAAGAGAAATCATTGCGCGTGATCGCGGATCACCTGCGCTCCTGTGCATTTCTCATTGCCGATGGTGTGATGCCTAGCAACGAGGGCCGGGGATATGTGCTGCGCCGCATTATTCGCCGCGCCGTGCGTCACGGCAACAAACTGGGTGCTACCCAGCCTTTTTTCGCGACCTTAGTGCCTGTGCTAGTGGCTGAAATGGGCGCAGCTTATCCTGACCTTCAGGCGAGTGAGAGCGTCATTGTGAAGGCGCTTCGTGCCGAGGAAGATCAGTTCGCGCGAACTTTAGATAATGGCATGGCTATTCTTGAAGAGGCCCTGAGCGGTCTTGAGGGCGCTGTACTTCCTGGTGAGCTTGTTTTTAGGCTCTACGACACTTATGGGTTCCCGGTGGATCTGACAAATGACATTGCTCGCGAGCGCAACCTTACCTTAGATGTGGAAGGTTACGATGAGGCAATGGCCCAGCAGCGCAAGCGATCTCAGGAGAGCGGCAGTTTCAAAGTTGACTACAACGAGTCAGTCACAATCCCCGGAGAGACGCAGTTTACCGGCTACGACAGCACCGAAGGCTCAGGAACCATTTTGGCTCTGTTGGCCGAGGGTGAGATGACGCAGTCATTGGCTGCGGGTGAACGGGGAGTTGTGGTTCTCAACAGCACGCCTTTTTACGGCGAAAGCGGGGGGCAGGTAGGTGACTGTGGCTTGCTACAGGGCGATTCGAGCCGTGCGGATGTTACCGATACAACTAAGGCTCAGGGACATCACTTTCATCATGTTCAGGTGACTACCGGTGCTCTAACCGTGGGCGATGCCCTGACAGCGACGGTCGATAACGAGTTGCGCCAGCGTATTCGTCTCAATCACTCGGCAACACATTTACTCCATGAGGCCCTGCGCCGGGTTTTAGGTGACCACGTGGTACAGAAGGGCTCATTGGTCGACTCCGAGAGGCTGCGGTTTGATTTTTCTCATGGTGAGGCTGTGAGTGCTGCGCAGATTGAAGAACTCACCCAAATTGTGAATGAGCAAATTCGGGGGAACAGCGCCACGACGACGCAGTTAATGGATATGGATAGCGCCGTTGCAGCGGGTGCGACCGCCCTCTTTGGCGAGAAGTACGGTGACGAAGTTCGGGTGCTGTCTATGGGATCTCAAGGCTTTTCCGTGGAGCTCTGTGGCGGTACTCACGTTGATAGAACGGGCGATATTGGCCTGCTGTTGGTGACCGGTGAGTCTGGCGTCGCTGCTGGGGTGCGGAGAATAGAAGCCATCACAGGTCAGGCTGCTTTAGTGCAAAGTTTAGCCAGCAGTCAGCGGGTGGTCGATGTGGCTGAGGTTTTAAAAGCCACGCCAAACGCCGTTGTAGAGAAGGCCAGCGTATTGCGATCAGAAGTACGTGAGCTGGAAAAAGAGGTGGCGCGCTTGAAGCAAAAGTTGGCCACTTCATCTGGGGGCGACCTTACACAATCAGCGGTGGAGATTGGTGGCATCAAGGTGCTAGCCACCCAAATAGAAGGTGCTGATGTAGCGACGCTTCGTGAAACACTTGATCAATGTAAAAACAAGTTAGGTACGGCCGTAGTGTTGTTAGCCGCGGTAGAGGGCGACAAAATTTCTTTAGTCGCAGGTGTCACCAAAGATGCCACCGACAAAGTGCGAGCGGGAGACGCCATTAAAGAGTTTGCCGGACGGTTGGGTGGCAAGGGCGGAGGTCGTCCTGACATGGCTCAGGGCGGAGGTACCGATGTTGCAGCTTTACCCGCGGCGCTAGCGGCCGTGCCAGACTGGGTGGCGTCACAGCTTGCCTAGTGGGGCTCGCTGTCAGGTCCGGCCCTTCCTATCGAATATCGCGCGCACCGCTTACTCAGCGGTGCTTATGTGGTATGCTCCGCGCCCAATTTTAACCGACCGGCACGGGTTTTCATGGCCCTAATAGTTCAAAAATATGGCGGCACTTCGGTGGGCTCGGCTGAGCGTATCGAGCATGTTGCCGACAAGGTTGCGGGCTTTCATCGCGACGGCCATGACGTGGTGGTTGTCGTCTCAGCAATGTCTGGAGAGACCAACCGTCTCATTGAACTTGCGCACTCCATAGAAGAGTACCCCCAGCCTCGGGAGCTCGACATGCTCGTGTCAACCGGTGAGCAGGTCACTACAGCTTTGCTGAGCATGGCGCTTCACAAGCGCAAGGTGCCCGCTCGATCTTACAATGGGTCTCAGGTGCGTATTCTGACCGATACTGCCCACACCAAGGCACGAATTCAGCACATTGATGGCCACCGTTTACGGGCCGATATTGATCAGCGGCGAGTCGTGGTTGTGGCCGGATTTCAGGGGGTTGATCCGGAGGGCAACATAACGACGTTGGGGCGGGGTGGTTCGGACACAACAGCGGTGGCCCTCGCGGCAGCATTGTCGGCCGATGAATGCCAAATTTATACCGACGTTGATGGGGTTTACACGACAGACCCTCGGGTGGAATCGAGCGCCAGACGCCTTGAAAAAATTACCTTTGAAGAAATGCTCGAGCTCGCAAGCATGGGTTCCAAAGTGCTGCAGATACGTGCTGTCGAATTTGCGGGTAAGTATGCCGTGCCGCTGAGAGTTCTCAGTAGTTTTAACGAGGGCCCCGGTACTTTAATTACCATGGAAGAGGACGCAGATATGGAAGCGCCAACAATAGCGGGCATTGCTTTCAACCGTGATGAGGCCAAACTCACCGTATTGGGTGTGCCCGACACTCCCGGTGTTGCTTACAAAATATTAGGTCCTGTGGGTGAGGCCAATGTTGAAGTCGATGTAATACTTCAGAACATTGGAGAGGAAGGTCACACCGATTTTACTTTCACTGTGGCGCGTAACGATCTTGAGAAAGCGAGAAAAATTCTTGAAGATTTAGTGGTTCAGTTGGACGCGAAAGAATTGCGTGCCGACGCAAAAATTGCCAAAGTGTCGATTGTCGGGGTTGGTATGCGTTCACATGCCAACGTGGCGGCACGCATGTTTAAGGCCCTTGCAGAGGTTGGGGTAAATATTCAGATGATCAGCACGTCGGAAATCAAGATTTCGGTGATTATCGAGGAAGATTATTTGGAACTCGCGGTGAGGGCTTTGCACTCCGCATTTGGTCTCGAGCACAGTCCTGAGGGCAGTGGCTGAGATCGGCTATAGTTAGGACTTAAATTCAAAAAAAGCAGCAAACAGGGAAGTTAGAAATGCTGATACTAACAAGAAGAATGGGTGAGTCCCTGGTGATTGGCGACAACATCACCATTACAGTGCTCGGTGTAAAAGGTAACCAGACCCGTCTGGGTGTAGACGCGCCTCGGGACGTGTCGGTGCATCGGGAGGAAATTCTTAACCGGATTCAAGCCGATAACCCTCCAGAAGAGGGGGAAAGCGACGGAAATACCCGAGACAGCGACTAAAGCCTGTTTTTCAGCGAATTCTCTATGGTAGGATTCGCACCCTCCGGAGAAGTGGCCGAGTGGCTGAAGGCGCTCCCCTGCTAAGGGAGTATACGTTAATCGCGTATCGAGGGTTCGAATCCCTCCTTCTCCGCCATCCAAACAAAAGACGCCCCTCTGGGGCGTTTTTTTGTTTGGG
>ERZ1048068.1063-NODE-1063-length-22320-cov-27.186526_pt1 | contig 22320 bp, 38 predicted proteins | sample MGYA00383098_ERZ1048068 | MGnify/ENA primary metagenome ERZ1048068 (study PRJEB29581, sample SAMEA5548368) | metagenome | biome: marine; feature: coastal; material: water | depth 1 m | study: Short-term variability in the microbial, nano- and picoplankton... | reverse complement strand
GAAGGTGACGTTGAATAGAAGAGTAATGACGAGATACTGGAAATTTATTTATGTCGTGCCGCCAATTGTTTTCACCATACTTTTCAGCACCAAAACCAAATACCTTAGCCGCTTCAATGATAGCTTCTGGTGGAACTAAATGGATTTTTGGTTTGTCATTATCAAATTTCATATACTTGTTTCCTTAAACATTGTGGTTATATATCATGCGATCATCACCGCGTGTATTGTAGAAATACTTTAAACGTCGTACGCCATCATGGTCAATTGTCCAATTGTTATCATATTTTTCTTGACATAGTCGTAGGTTTTGGCGTATCGTATCAAAAGGTACAGCAGCGCGCCAACGAACATCGTAAGTGTTTTCAGATAGTTTATTATAACAGCCAAAGACGATAATGTCAACACATTTTGGGTACAATCTGCGATTTCTTGCTAATTTATTTGCCATATAGTTTGGTATGGTCAACCATTTCTTTTCCATATGGTCTGGTAATGTTCCGGGATCTTGTGAGTTTTTAACCTCAACTCTCCAACCAGCCCAGTCAACATCCCAATTATGAGTTTCTGGTTTAGTGTAATCAAACTTTGCAGGGTTCATAACAGCACCTTGGCGAACCAAAGCAAACTCTAATATAACGCCTGCATAAGTATGTGCCAAAACAGTCGAATAACTTCTTTCACGTCGACGGTGTGGACACTCAAACATTTCACGTGCCATAGTTTGAATGTGAGAAACCTCACCCTCGTTTAACTCGAGGATAAGGGGTTCTGGGAGTTTTAGCGGGAGTTGCAAAGAAGACTCAAACACTGTTATAATGTTTCTTCCAAGTTGAACCTATGGTACCATAACCAGAACCAGACATATAAACTTGCCACATAATACGTGATACCTCACGCGAACTATTGGCTTTATCTAAATCGTAGATAAGTCTATTGTGTACAACTTTTTTAGTTTTCTTTACATCGATAAGATTATTGGCAGCTTCTCGAGCTTCAGTCAAATCCATCTTATCTAATTTTTGAAGTATTTCTAAATCCATATTAGTTGCTCCATACATTGTTATAACGATTGCGCTCATATACATATACATCAGCATGTGTAGCATATGGCAAAGGCAAACCTTGGTTATACATACGACCATTGTGACCTCTTGGACCACGTCCTTGAAGTTTCACATACTTTTTTGTTTCATTAGGATATGCAGCGTTACCAAGTTTAACGACAGTTCTTAGACCATCTACTGCAGCTTGATCTTCAGCAATTGGCTTACCTTCAACCATTCTTACGGTAAAACGGTATGCAGTTGAATTGCGGTTTTTTGTAGTATATGTAGTCATGATATAGTTTCCTTATTTGTTGATTCTAATATAACTGATTCTATTGAGAATGTCAATAGTTAATTTCGTATCATATCAACTTTTTTCTTAAATACAATTTCAGCTTCATTCCACGAAGCATATGAATTACTTGATAATCCATCCAATACTTCTACATCTACTACGAAGTTTTGCCCATTGGCATATACCATTTTACCATACATGTATGTGTTTTTATTAAAGCCTTCATCGTCTTCGTATAATTCGTTTACACAAACATAACCATTATGCTGACAAATAAACTCGTCAAAGTAAGTAAGTGGTGTGATATTACTTACATAAGCACCATCCTCACTACCAATTTTATTACACATAGCAAGTGCATCTTCTAGCCTAGAAGCCATGCCAATGGTTTCATTTGGAATGTATTTCCTTGAGGTGTTTGATTTAACTGTGTACATACTATTTTCCTTTTGTTGTTATATACTATTATAACTGATTCTAAAAGGAATGTCAATAGTTAATCGTAGCCGAGTCTAGCCACGTTTTGTATTTCTTCTGTAAGGATTTCTTCTTCACGTATTTTATATGCTGCTTCAAAACCTTCTTCAGCATATTGGGATCTTTCGTGGTTTCCCCATAGTCTTTTAAAATAACTATCATAAAGGTATTCAACAACTGAGTCTGACTCTGTTTTTGTAATTAGTTGACCTTTGACCATCCAATTCAAACGGTTGGCTTCTTTACGTACTTCTGGTGAGCACATGGTGGGACCTCCTATATCAACGTAATATTATTTATGTTTTAAGAGTACCCACCAGCTGCTATGTTAGCGGTAACATTAAAATTTATTTTAGTTTTCTCCTACCCACAGGTTGATAGTTACTAAGTTATTGTCTTTTTTACTTATTGCATATTCTATATTTAAGTCAGATAACGCTTTTCTCAATGCAATTAATTTTTCTGGTTCTTCAGGTCTTACCCATGGTTTTACCGGATGTTCGTCCATTATAGAGCTTTCTTTAAATCGCCGTGGTTACCTTCATGGCTTGGAGCAGTCCAACCCTCTGGTTTAATTAAGTCAGGTAATCCAAATGGATTTGGTCGACCCTCTTTAACACCAACATCTTTAGCAGCGTTTGCTTCGTAAACTTTATCCCAAGCCACGTTTGCATCAACACCAAATACATCAAGTGTACCAATAGCGAATACACACATATCAATTAAACCATCAACGATTTCTTCAGGATCTTTGGCTTCAATAGCATCCATTGTTTCGTCGAGTTCTTCTTTACACATTGATAAACGAAACTTTAGGTATTTGTCCATTAAGTCTTTATTATCTTTGTTGGCTTCAAACCATTCACGTACACCAAACTTGTTGTGCATCATATACATATCATTAGCAAAATCGCTCATATTATAATCCTTTGTTGTTTATTAGATTGTATCACACCATGATACATATGTCAATTAATATTTAAGTTAGATAAGTATGTCATCTCATCTTTTAGTTTAAGCTTTTTAACTTTGGCAGACTTAATGTGTTTCTCTGGTGCTTTCTCTGCCTCAAGTGCTTCAATAGTTTTATGAAGCCTTGTGTGTTCCTTAGTAATTAGATTTAGTCTGTATTCTACATCTTCTGCAGTTTTCATTATGTTCCCCCTATACAAAGAAGCTGTCAACAGTGTTTACTTTTTCCGTGGACCAACCGACAGCATCAAGGATTGCTTCTAATGGACTTAGGAATACTTTCTCAAATTGTTTTTCATAATCAATATATTTTGCCAATTCCATTTCTGGTGGTAATACACCCGGAAACGATATGATGTTTTCTTTGATTGGATTTGGCGTCTTAAGGTAAACGAACTTGATTTTGTCGCCACCATTAATTTCGTTATAACGTTTTTGCAGCTTGGCTTGTTTCATATAATGATTATACAAAATCGCACCACGTACATGCATAGGACAACCTTTTTTGTATAAGGATCCACTCTCGCGATACTTGTCGATGTTATCAGTACCAGAGTTTTTAGCAATATCCTCTGCACCAAGGTTAAAGAACTTTTCTTTGAAGCTAGCAATAAACTCTTGTGTGGCTTCTTCACCATCGTTCATAATAACCTTAAACGATTTCTTTAACTCTTCGCGACATACTTCTGGCGTTGACGAACGAACTGATTCCAAACCAGTTACTGATACCTTTGGCTCATCATAGTGAACACCTTCAGAATTAAGAGTATTCATAATGTAACGCTTCTTGGCAATGAACACAGACTTATCAGTAATCTTTTCTCGTTTCATACCCATCGCTTGACGATAAGCACCCATCTTTTTAGCAAGCTCTTCGTAACCAGCTTCAAGTACTGGTTCAATTTTCATTTGGCAAACTTTGTCAAGGAACTCTTCGCCTTTCTTACGGTCAACATCAACAGTGCCAAAAGCGTTTTGAACAATAGGAGCCATATCAACATAAATGGAGTCGGTATCAATATAAACGATATAATCTTTATCAGTTTTCAATATTTTGTTGAGATAGTCGTTAACGGATTTTTGAGCCCATCGGATTGATAATTGACCAGATGTAGTAATTGCTTCAGCCATATCGTTAATATAATATAGGAAGTAGATATTTGCCATGGCACCATACAGTGAGTTCATACTAATTTTGATAGCCATCTGAGCGTTGTGTAATTGGTTTGCTTCACGTTTCAAACGTTTGATTTCGCTTGGATCAGTTGCATCCTCAAGTTGTTGCTCGACCTTCAACATATTCTTTTTAATTACAGTACGATTACCATAGTATTCATCAATAATAGATGGAATGATACCTTTAAACTCGTTAGTAAAGCATGCGCCATTGGCTGCAACTGACATTTTCTTATGTTCAGATTGATACGTACCTTTCAATACCATATCTTGGTTTACGAAATCTCGTTCATCAGATAAGTACGTTTCTGGCGACATATTATATTGTAACATAAGGTGTGGATATAGAGAGTTCAAATCAAAAGATACAATCCAAGGATGCATACCAACTTTTGGATCTTTAACATAACCGCCGACCAATTCACCAGCACGTTGCCCAGGACCACCTTTGATTGGTGGTACACGACCATCAAGTATTAGTTTACGATATAGAGTTGTTTCCCATATACCAACTGTACCAAACGCATCGTTATAGTTTACACCGCCACCATATGCAACAGTCATAACCAACTGAAGCAGCGAGGTCTCATCTTCAAATCTTTGAATAAGCCACGTATCTTTAAGGTTATAGTCGAGATATAGTTGAGGATTTTGTTCGTACAACGCATTAAGGTTACCATACTCAGAGTAATCCAATTTCTTTTCGCCAAGTACAACATATGCAATGTGGTCAAGTTTCCACGACTCTTGTGGTCCATACTTATAACCAAACTTTTTGAAGCAGTCCATATAATCAACAACAGCCATACCACCAATCTGATATGTGTTTTGCATTTTACCAAAGAACTCTCGACCAGTTTGTCGAATGTTACGCCAAGGAGATAAATCTTTAATCCAATCTTCACCAAACATATTTTTCATACGTGTAATAATATATTGAATGTCAAAATACTCTACGTTCCAACCTGTAACAATATCAGGATAATCATTAATCCACAATTCTTTGAAGCGTTTAAGCAAAGCTTGCTCTGTATCAAACTTCATAAAGTGAATGTTATCTGGGTTAATGTCAAGTAGAGTTTTAGACTTATCATAATCTTTACGACCGAGTAGGTGGTAGTCAGAAGACTTTGAAGATTTATAAGCGATAGATGTAATTTCTTTATCAGCAAAATCAACATCAGGATAACCGTCCGCGATGTCAACCTCAATATCAAATGATACGATATTGATTTTAGATGGATCAAACTTTACGTTGTTTGGATATTCTTGTTGAATAAACTGAGCAACATAATTTGAACTACCTGCGATAGTCATACCATATACATCTTTATAACGTTCGATAAATTCTTTGGCTTCTCTCATGCCCTCTTGTTTCATTGGCATCAAAGGTATGTCACCTTGTAGCGAACGGAAATTAGATGGAGCGCCATCTTTGGTATTACAATATAATGTAGGCTCAAATTGAACCTTCTTAGAAAACCGTTTACCGTTGGCATCATAACCACGCCAGAGAATGTTTTGGCCGAAGCGTTCGACCGACGTATAAAATTTAGACATGTGTATCCTTAAACATAATATAAAATAATAGTACCACAGTTAGTTAGTAATGTCAACCTTTTTCTTTCCAAGAATCCATCTCGGTAATAATTTCATCGCCTTCTTTATCGTTTGCAATACCTAGTGCCATTGTCTGTATATCATCAATAAGATTTTGGCATGCAACCTTGTCATATTGTTTATAAGAGATCTCGCTAAACTCGTTACGAACTCGATGTAACAAGATTGCCTTATCTTTCATTACGTTTATTCTTTTGATTAAATCTTCTATACTATGCCGCATCAGCCACTCCTACGCCGTTATTTCGCTAAAGTTCTTTACCTTTTTAAAACGAATATGATTATCAAATTTATCACCAAACTGGTGACCACGATGTGAGATAACAAAGATGTTATCGTCTGCGTTAAGATTATGTAATGTATCAATCAAACTTTCAATGCCTACACCATCAAGTGCACCATCTAAAGTTTCGTCAAGTAATAACAAGTTAGTTGATACAGAGTTACGAAGTTTAGCAACTGAGCGCCAAGCCAACATGATTGCTAGAGTAATTCTAAGCTTTTCACCTTCTGAAAACGAAGCATAAGAAAAGGCATCACGGAAACGAGATTTGATTACTTCATTAAAGTTTTCATCTAATTGAAAGTCAACAAACAATTCAAACGATCCAAGGTACTTATTGATTAGCTTATTCATTATTGGAATATATTGTCTGATAATACGAGTCTTAATACCACCGTCACGTAACATAGCTTGAACAACAGTAAGTACTTCTCTATCATCAAACAGGTCTTGTTGTTCAACTTCTGTACTCTTAAGTTTATCACTAATCTCCTGCAGCTTTGTAGTATCAACAGCTTCAACTTGTTCTTCAGCTGATACCAATTCATTCTTATATGATACTAACGCATTCTTTGCTACTTTAATTGTTGCACGTTGGTCACCAATACCAAGATTAATATTTCTCATTTGGTCTTCAAGTACTGATATAGACTCCAAACGATCTTCATAAACCTTTGCCTTTTCAGCCAATTGTTTCAAACCGTTTTCCAATTCAGTAAGCTTGGTATCCTTTTCACTTATAATACCGGCTTTAAACTCATGTTCAATACCTTGCTTACATGTTGGACAATCATCGTGGTCTTGGTAAAAAGACAACTCTTGCTGATGCGATCGTACTTGACTTTCAATATCTCGTCTTAATGACTTAGCCTTTTCAGATTTTGCTTTCATCTCAGGCTTATCTTTAACATCATCTAAAACTGTTGCCAAGATACCTTCTTGTGTACTTATTACATGTTTGGCATCTTCAATTTCTTTAATATGGACAGCCATTTTTTCTCGGATCTTTTCAACTTCATCTTCGCGTATTTTACGAATAGAAGCATTATGCTCTTTAGCAGATGATAACTTTGATTCCATTAGATCTATCTGATAACTGTTTTCGGTAATTGATTCTTTATTACCAGATACACGATCTTTAAGTAACGTATTCATAGTACTAAATACTTGAATATCTAACAGGTCTTCAATGATTTCTCTACGTGAGTGAGCAGGCAATTCCATAAACGGAACATATGTTGCACTACCAAGAATAACAATTTGATTAAAAGATTTATAATTTAGATTAAGAATGCTTTGCTCAAGGTAAGCTTGGTAATCCTTGGCTGCAGCATCTTGGTTTATCATTACGTTATCTTTCCAAATCTCAAATATATTTGGCTTGATACCACGACGTATTAGATAATTAACAGTACCAACAGAGAACGTAATCTCAACTAGAGCTTCACGCGCATTGATAGTGTTAATCAATTGGTTCTTATTGACTTTACGAAATGCTCTACCATATAAAGCAAAAACGATAGCATCAAGTAACGTAGACTTTCCGCTGCCGTTTGTACCACTGATAAGAGTAGTTCGGTCTTGATCTAAACGTACTTCAGACCAAGAGTTACCTGATGATAACAGGTTTTTATATTTTATTTTCTTAAATGTTATTTTCATTAAATGCTCTGTGCTTCCAAATATAATTCATCAATCAATTCTTTAATCTTTTGCTTATTAGATTTCGTATCAATAGATTCAATATAGTCATGTAAAATATCTTTAGTATCCTTTGTCTCGTCAAGTATATCCTCAACTCCAGCATCACCTAAGTTAAGTGAATCTTCAATCGACTTAACGTCGCTTGCGCCAGCATCAGTAAGTTTATTTAAAAACAAATCGTATATGTATGGATTAGATCTATTCTTAACGATAACTTTAATATATGAATCTTTAATATTAGTCAAATCTAAATGAGCAATATCCTCAATGGTCATATCAGCATCATCATAGTCAATTTTATGGTAAATACAGAAAGGATTTAAAATCCATTCCAACTCACGTGTTTCAGTATCTAAAATGCGGAAGCCACGTTTACCTTGATAATCAGACCATGTCATTTCATATGGAGCACCAAGATAGTTGATGTTACCATATTCAGATGGGTGGTGGAAATGACCAGAATAAACTTGTTCATAACTACCAAACAATTCTTTAGTTAGACCATGGTCACAAATCGCACCCTTCAGCATCTCAAAGCCAATAATATCAAAGTGACCCATACATATATGAGCATTTGATTTACGTATAGCATCCAAACATACTTCAGAATTTGTTTTTGTAATCCACGGTACCATTATAACATTGGTTGACCCAAATGTCAACTCGACTGGTTCATCACGATATATGTTGAAGTTTGTATACTCTTGGAGTAACAAGTTCATCGAGTTAACTTCATTTGTGTTTGTATAATATACGGAGTGATTACCTACGACTGCATGGTATTCAATGTCACGTTTTTGTAGCTCGTCAAAGAAAAACTTTTTAGCCCTATCAAGTGTAACATAGTTAATGTATTTACGACGGTCAAAGGTATCGCCTAGATCCAATACTGTTTTAATGTTATGTTCATCTAAATGTGGAAAGAACACTTCATTAAAAAACTTTTCTTGGTGATCCAGAAATACTTTAGAATCGCCACGCACACCAAGATGCATGTCTGTAATTATAGCAACTTTCACTCCTTAGAATCCTCTTCCTTAGCCGCTGCTTCAATCGACTCTTTTTTCTTTGCCTTATCCTTTGCGATCTTGTCTTCATAATCTTGTACGAATGAATTCATATAATCAACATTAGTGTTAAGGTTTAGATTTACTTCATCACCAGAATATGTGCCACCAGACGCGACCATAACTTGAGATGATTTAAAGCGAATATACATTTGCTTTTTCTCTTTTTGGATACGACGTAGGAATGCGTACCAGATAATTTGAGTAAAGTATGCAAACGGATTAGAAGATTTCTCAGAATTGAAGTTGCCCATATATAATAGACAATTTTCTATACCATCTGAAATCATATCATCTTTATATGAGTATCCACTAAAGTTTGGTTTTGTCGCAAGTCTTGTTGCGATTTGATAGATGCACTTACCGATGTAGTCCGGACATCTTGGTTTTTCGTCACCAGCATCTTCTGCTTCGGTACACGCTTTCTTGTACGCTATTAATGCTTCTAAAAAGTCTGCATTGTTAACGTAATTTCTTTTAGCTCTTTTTGCCATATGGTCAGCCAGCCTCCTATAATCTAATTGATTCTATATAATAATAACATAGTAGTGATATAATGTCAACAGTAAACTTTTTTCAGTATCACTGCATTTTTCTATTGACATGGTATTCTGGGTATGGTATAATAGACTTATGTCTAATAAACAATATTATATGTTCACCGTATAAATCTTTACTTCAAATTGCTCAGACCCATAAATTTCAATCCGTTTTCTGAAATGTTGTAATGTATAATTCTGGTAGGCTCCTACACTCAAATCATCTGTAATATCGTAAAGCGTAGCTTTATCGGCATCGTTGCCCTTTCTTAGGGCACGACCGATTGATTGAAGTACTTTCACTTCCGATTTAGATCCAGATGCGAATATAACATTATCGAGTTTCTTAAGGTTAATCCCAGTAGAGAATGTACCAAACGATGCAAGTATATCATGTTGTTTAATAGGATCGTTCTCAATCATATGGCGAATCCTTTCACGTTCTGTGCCTTTCGTTGCACCATAAATGAAATGCAATTCTCTACCTTCTTTTCTTAGCAGCGGTTCTAATATCTTACCATGTTTTTCAACTAAGTCAAATAGAACCAAATTGTTTTGATCTTTGAGAGACCACAATAAATTTCGTATGAATATATTACGCTTATCGTGGTTCGTTATGTATTCTCTTTCAGCAGGATATTTTTGACTCGAGTTCTGTACCTTACTTATTGCTTTCTTAAACGCTTTTCTGTTTTCAACGCTATGAGATAACACAATTGCTTTTATGTTAAAGTCTGCAATAGTACCATCATCCATAAGATCTTTAGTAGATACATGCTTACGAACAGAACCAAAGCAACCTTCAAGAACCAGTCTATGAGTTTTGCTCTCTTCTGATTTTAACGTACCGGTAAATCCGTGTCGATAATAACATTCGTCGAGTCCTTCCATAATTTTTTGTAATGATTTCGCTTGGAATAAATGTGCTTCATCACCAAGTACTACTTTAAATTGGCTAAACCAATCTTTTCTCAATTTAATAAGAGACTGCCAAGTTGATACAACAATAGGTGCATCTGTATTTTTATCAATACCACCTTGGATTTTATATATGTGAGATGGATCACAACCATAGTCAACGAAGTCACCAGCCATCTGATGTACTAATGAAATCGTTGGAACAATAATAAGAGTACGATGTTCAAACGCTCTATAATAGTGCTGCTGAATTAAATAAATGATTAATGATTTACCAGATGATGTTGGTGACAAAGATAATGAACGACTATCTCGTATAGCGTCTACTATATATTTGTTCTGATAATCGCGAGGTTCAAACTTACAGTTAACTTCCTTAGCAATCTCATATCCATAATCGTCAGGAACTTTTTCGCCTTCCATCAAATGTGCTGGTGCATTTAACTCGTATCCACGATCTTCACAAAACTTCCGCAGCTTACTGAATAACCCTACGTATAAGACAGGTTTAAGTGGTTGGAAAATACGAATCCATCCATCCCAAACTCTATTCTTATATGCAGGTGAAAATTGGTAGCCTTGTGGTTGAAAACGAAAGTATGCTTCGAGTTCAAACTTAACACTAGACTCAGTATTGATTTTTAAATATACTGCGTTGATTTGCTCAACATTAATCACATCAGACATAATATAACCTTACACTTTAATCAGTTTTCTTAATACTATTTATATAGTCTATCCGGTCCTCGATTTCTTTACGCTTATCGAGTAGGATAACTGGTTTATAAACTGGAGTGATAGGTCGAATAAGAATCTTAATAATCTCCGGCTTGGAACTTCATCACTGCTATGATGTTATTGATAATGAAGTTACGACTATGGATTGTTTTAACAATATCTTCGAGAAAATTCGCTCGGCAGCTATGATAATCAATTCTTAAACTCATTTTAATAATATCAGGATCGGCTTGGATATACTTATCCATATCTTGACGTATAACTTTTTTCTGAAAAGGTTTCCATCCAAATTCACGCAAGTCTTCTTCTGCCATGGATCCATCAATCCATTCACGTTTATTCATTTCAAGTACTTTATAATCGTAGCGAAGCTTCTTAACTTTAAGCGCTTCTTTATAGTACATATTATAATATTTGGAATGAAGCTGCGGGATCTTTTTTGCTTCTTGTGCTAATTGAGTTTCATCAATTTTGGCATCTTCAGCCCAGATTTCACTAATGTCGTCAGTACTCATGTTAACCTCTCATAATGTATATAGTTATTATTCTATCACAGTTTTGTTAGAATGTCAACCAATTTTTGTATGAGTAAACCTATCATATCTGAATACCATCGACGCTTCTGGATATACAACATCTTGTAATGTAGTGTCCAAAGTGATCTGACTTAATGATACTGGAAAGCAGTTTAAAAACGTAAATACAACGTTTGGATTTTTGTGGCTATTTAATATAGTAATAGAAATATCAGAAACGATACCATCATCTGTCTTTTCTAATTTAGCAAACTGAGCAAGTTCAACTGGAGACGTAATGGCTTCTATCCAATTCAAACATTCAAAATAATTTGCCATATCTTCGTCAACGATAAAACTCAAATCTAATTCTTGGTACAATAACTTATCAGGTGTATTATATAAAGTGCTTAAAGGGTTTGGCGTTTCAACTGCGCCAGAACTTACACCGGGAATTTGCATCCTTTGAGTATAGAATTCTACGTTTGGTAATCGTTTTACATTGATAGTAAAACCAATTGGAGATAAAAAATTAGTGTTCATTATACATTTTCCTGTTTACATTTGTTCGGAACTATGATAGTATTTATCTAATTGGGGTTTACTGATTCTAAATAAATAGTATTCCCCACCAAAAATCGCTATATATAATATAGTATAATAATGGAGCTTTTGAATGAGTAACGACTTTAGAATTTTAACAGCACGTCAACACGTAAGAGAACGTATTGGTATGTACCTTGGTTCAAGTTCTCAAGAATCAGTTGAGCGTTTTGTGAAAGGCGAATGGAAAACATCAAAGTATGTTCCTGCGCTTTCTAAGATGATTGACGAAATACTTGATAACTCGATTGACGAAGCAATTCGTACTAACTTCAAGCATGCAAATAAAATTGATGTATCTATTAATATGGATATGGTAACTGTCACTGATAACGGTCGTGGTATTCCACAAGATGAGATATACGACGAAACGAGTAAGGAACAAATCCTTCGACCAGTGGCTGCTTGGACTCGAGTAAATGCCGGTACATCATTTGACGATGAACGTGTAACGATTGGTACTAATGGTGTCGGTTCGGCTGCAACTAACTTTCTTTCATCGAAGTTCACTGGTAAAACGTGGTCAAAAGGTAATCAGATTATGGTTACTTGTAAAAATGGCGGCGAAGATGTTAAAGTTACTACACGAGATAAGAATGGTTCCGGTACTGAAGTATCGTTCGTTGCAGACTTTGATTGTTTTGAAACTGATTGTCTTGCTAACTTGGATACTATTGAATTACTCGAAGATCGTTTAATGAGTTTACAAATGGCTTTCCCTGAAATCAAGTTCTCTTTTAATAAGAAAAAGATTTCAGTATCCGATATGAAAAAGTACTCAGCATTGTTTAATCCAAATGTTGTAATTGAGAAATCAGAAAATGTTTCGTTCTTCTTTACTACATCAGAAGATGGTTTCCGAACTAACTCCTTTATTAATGGTGTGAATACTCGAATGGGTGGTACATACGTTGATTACGTTGTGAATGGTATTGTTGACGAATTGGTAACAATGGTCAAACGTAAATATAAAGTTGAAGTAGCAAAGAATACGATTAAAGGTGGATTGACTTTTGTACTATTCGCTCGTAACTTCGTTAATCCAAAGTTTGACTCACAAACTAAAGAACGTCTAACAAATCCAATGACTAACGTTCGTGAGCATTTCCAAGGTGCGGATTGTAAAGACTTTCAATTTTATGCTCGTAAGATTATTAGTAACCCAGAAATTATTGATCCAATCATTGAGGCTCAGTTGGCTAAAAAGATTGCAGCTGACAAACGAGCAGCCACGATGGCTCAGAAAAAACTTCAACGAGTTAAGGTTGCTAAACATATCTCAGCAAATCGAAACGATGCCACATTGAAAATCGTTGAAGGTGACTCAGCGATGGGTTTCTTGTTGAAAGTAAGAGATGCTAATAAGGTTGGTGCTTATCCACTACGTGGTGTGATTATGAATACGTGGGATATGAAACCTGCCGATGTACTCAAAAACAAAGAGTTATCAGAATTGGTTAATGTTCTTGGTTTAAATATCAATGATCCAAACAGCATCGATGATATGACTTATCAAAATATTGCTACACTAACTGATGCTGACCACGATGGTATTGGTCATATTAGTCCGCTGCTCATTGCTTTCTTCTATAAGTTCTGGCCACGTTTGCTAACTGAAAAACATGTAAAGATTACTCGTACACCAATTATGATTTCATCTAAAGGTGATAAAGTTGAATGGTTCTATGACTATAAAGCAGCATCTAAGTTTAAGACTGATAATCAAACAGGTTGGAAACATCGTTATATCAAAGGTCTTGGTTCACTACAAGAATCAGAATATGATACAATTATTAATAAACCTGTCTATGATACGGTAACTGTCGACGATGTTAAAATCTTTGAAATGATGTTTGGTAAAAATAGCCAACTTCGTAAAGAATATATGATGGCATAATTCAGTTGACATTTCGTCAAAGGTGTGATAGAATATTATAGAATCAAAAAGGACAATACTTTATGAGTATATTAGAATTTACAAAGGATAACGTTGATACCAATGATTATCCAATCAGTCACGTAGCAAAAAACGAATGGCTTTCTTTTGCCATGTATACGGTTGAGTCACGTGCTATTCCAAATATGATTGATGGTTTAAAACCAGTTCAACGTTTTTATCTTTATTCATCATTGCTAAATTCAAAGCGTGACTTCAAAAAAGTATCAGCAGTTGCTGGTATCATTTCAGATTATGGATATAATCATGGTGAAGCATCCGCTGCAGGTGCCGGTCAACTTATGGCAGCTACATGGAATAACAATGTTTGTTTGGTTGAAGGTAGAGGTTCTTTTGGTACTCGATTAGTACAGGAACCCGGAGCTGCTCGTTATGTTTATACTCGAGTCCATAATAACTTTGAGAAATACGTTAAAGATATGGATCTATCACCAGTACATGATGATCCTGAGCATGAGCCTCCTTCATACTATCTGCCAGTGATCCCTTTGGTATTGGCTAACGGAACTAAGGGTATTGCTACTGGTTTCGCTACTAACATCCTTCCACGGTCCCCTAATGATCTCTCTCGTGCAGTTCGTGAATATTTACTGAACGGTAATATAGCGAAAAGACTTCCAGTGTCATTCCCTGAATTTAATGGTTCTGTCACGTATGATATTGAAAACAAACGCTTTATTGTGAATGGCACCTTCGAACGTAACAGTAAGACAGTACTAACCATTACTGAAGTACCATATGGTTATGATCGTGAGTCATACGTTAAAGTATTGAATAGATTGGAAGATGACAACGATATCGTCTCTTATGAAGATAAATGCGATAAGCAAGGTTTTAAGTTTGAAATCAAGTTAAAACTGGCTTCAGCAAATGCTTGGACAGATGAACGTATTGTTCGTAAGTTTAAATTGACTAAACCATTATCTGAAAACCTTACAGTAATTGACGAGAATGGTAGACTACGTGAGTACGAAGATGAACGTGATTTGATTAAAGACTTTTGTGAATTCCGTATTGGTGTATTACAAAAGCGAATTGAATTGCGATTGATTGAAGCTGCCGAAGAAATTCGTTGGTTAAAAGTCAAAATGGAATTTATTCAAGCTATACTTAATGATAAGATTATATTTAAAGATCGTAAAAAGAAAGATGTAGGTAATCAAATCCTTGAGAATACATCTGCTACCAATGACGATATTGATCGTTTATTGCGTATTAACATTATGAGCTTGACTAATGAAATGGTTAGAGACCTATCAAAAGATATTGTTAAAGCAGAAAAAGATGTACGTTATTGGACTGCTACAACACCAAAGAAACAATTTATGTTAGACTTAGAGGAAATAGAATGATTAAATATTTTAATATAAAAGCATGGTTTAAACCGGCTGCACCAAAATTAAAACCCCCTTTAATTGAGGATTATAATTTAGAAGCTGCATACGAAACTTATGTTCCAAAAGATTTTGTATTGCGTATAAATGCTGACGAAGAACATATGAAATCGAATTTTGACCAAATCTTAGAGCGAATCGAACAATTAGAATTTAAAGTTGATAAGCTGCTATAATGTATTACTCAACCTACGGTAAACCAAAGAAAGTGTCAAATCCATTAATGGATAAGATGGTAGTATTTGCAGCCGACTTTTTAGAGATTGACGAAACAATTGAGATTGACTTTGAGGACGACTTTGACGAAGAGTGTGGTTACTGTAATTATGACAAAGAGGGTATTACTATAGGTATTAATCCAGCATTAAGTAGAACTGAAATATGTAAAACGTTATTCCACGAAATGGTTCATGCCAAACAATATATTAAAGGCGAACTTATTTCTGGTGTTGGACGTAAACCATCACGTTGGTTTGGTAAACCAGTTAAAGGCGATAACTATTGGGATTTACCGTGGGAACGTGAAGCATATGAAACTGAAGCTGCCATGTGGGCGATTTTTTCAACTGAAATACTAAAGAAAAGACTTAGATGATTATTGATGTATATATTTCTGAAGACTCTGCTCTAAACGAACTTGCAGAAAAGTTTGTTAAATGGATATGCAAAGAGTATGGAATACTACCAAGAAAAGTTTCTATTGAGGCACACGACTTAGTTGGAAATAATGGAATGTGTTTTGATGAACCTGATGGTAAATTTACGATATTAGTAAAAGACAATAGAGACCTTGGCCATATGTTTACTACGATTGCTCACGAAATGATTCATGTTAAACAATATATGACTCAAAACCTTGGTAAATTATTAGATGAAAACTTTGATATGCCATACGCAGATCGTTGGTGGGAAGAAGAAGCTTTTTCAAATGCCATACCATTAGTAACAAGATTTAGTAATTTAATTTCACTTTAACTATTGACATTCCCTTTAGAATCAGTTATATTAGAATCAACAAATAAGGAAATATATATTATGTCAACAGATTTAAGAAATGTACCTAACTTAGATACAAATACCGAATTAACTCAAACTCGTTTTTGGGGCGGACAAGATCGTCAGCAATGTGTTCAAATAACACAGAAAAAACCTCGTGGGTTTGAAAAGCCTACTACATCAAATGGCTTTTTTAACCATATAGATTTGACTCGTGAACAAGCAAAAGCGTTGGCAGTTGAATTAATGTTATTCGCAGAAGGTCGCGAAGTAGAAGAATTTGAAGGAGTATAAAATGTTCAATATACAACTTGACATCTCTGCTGAAACAACATTTCCACAAGTTCAGCAATTCGCAAAAGAGCACGGGTGTGCCGCAACTCTACTAGAAGCTAACGGCCCTGCCGGAGGCAATCCACTATACTTATTTCAATCTGAAAAGTTTGACTATCTTGACGAATTAGCCTCTCAAGTCTTAGGAGTTAATACTGATATGGAATTTATTAAAACTTCAATATGGGAATCATAAAATGTTTTTTGTATCTATCATTATAGGTTCAACACTTGGAATGTTGATAGGTGGCCAATTCATCAGTGATCGTACCACTCCTGAAGGAGAACTTGGTATGCTCGCTTGGGCTTTGGTTGGAGTTATCGCAGGTTGTTTGGCTTCAGTTTTTTTAGGATATGCTTAAATTAACTATTGACATTCCCTATGGAATCAGTTATATTAATTAAATAAACAAACAGAAAGAGAATCACTATGGCTTCAATTAATCTAACATTCTTTGAGCAAACTAAACGTCAACGTGCGGTTGCTTCATTTGGTCGTCAAATGATTAATTTCTCAGAGAACGGGTTGAATATGAATGTACCCTTAGAAATTCTAAATGCCTTCTCACGTATTGGTGAAGAAATGGCAGAAACAGGCTCGACGAAAAATCTACTACCTGTAGACATCGAAGTCATTAAATATGCACGGAAGGTTTTATAATGAATATTGATTACTCACCATCTTTTGAGGATATCTTAATCTCTGATATTAGAGACTGGGGTATTGATAACATTGAGAATAGTTTTTCTCTATCGTTGACGGATTTAACAGATAAATATTGGGAAAGCAAAACATCTGTCTGGGACGACAATGAGCTTGAACTGCTATTGGAAGCTGAAGGTTCAACCAGTAGTTGGCCACAATTGGATCTAGAGACTACATATGGAGAACAACCTTATGTTTATGAATAAAAAGAATACTAGTGCGGCAATTGCTCCACTAGTTCTAGTGACCGCACTGGCGGCACCTACCATTACTATGGCCGACACACCTACTAAAGTTCGTGTTGTTGATTACAATAAGACCATAGTATCATCAGTACCAAGTACACAAGAGGTCTGTGAAAACGTTAAAGTACCTATCTACTCATCTGTGAAAACACAAGGTGATGCTGGTGGTGGCGCCTTAATTGGTATGATACTCGGAGGGCTTCTTGGAAAAGGAGTTACCGGAGATGATGGTGGAGCAGCAGCCGGTGCGGTCTTAGGAGGAGTTATTGGCGCTGACAAAGGCCAGACTCGAACAGAGCAAGTTATTGTTGGTTACGAAAACGAACGCCAATGTGGAACACGCACTACATATGTAAACCAAGAACGTGAATTATATAGTCATTCTATTATTCACTTCCGATCTGGTGGTAGAGAATACGCACTAAGGTTTCAACGTTGAGTGATTTGATAGCATATAATATAATGTTTTGGATATGTTGGTTTAACATAAGCGCAATACCACATTTAATATTTCAATTAAGGATAGACAACGCATAATGCCATACATATTACTTCGCAACAAAAGCGTGGTTCAGCATATTATAATGGTTGGACCAACAAACGATAACTTCAGAGAATCAAAAGTAGTTGATTTAAAGTTTGAAACATTAGAGGCAGCCAATGAGGTTGCTGAAGTTTTGAAAGCCGAAGTAAAAGCAGCATAGGTTCCTTAGCTCAGCTGGATTAGAGCAAGTGCCTTCTAAGCACTAGGTCGTAGGTTCGAGTCCTACAGGAATCACCAAACAAATATTGGAACGTAGCATAATGGTAATGCATCGCTTTTTGGTAGCGCAGAGTATAGGTTCGAGTCCTATCGTTCCAGCCAATAAAAGGAAACACAATGTGGGTACTAGTTTTTATATATTTTTATGACTCAGCACCATATGTGGAAACGTATGATGTATATGACTCAATGTCTGAATGCTTTAATGGTAGAGATATATTAGCATCAGATGTTGGTAAAGGTGATGGATATTTTAAAGCTGGTCAACAAGCAGTTTGCATAAACCTTCAGTCGACATAGACTGTTAGCTCTCGTGGTGGAATGGTAGACACTGAAGACTTAAAATCTTTTGCCTTAAGGCGTACCGGTTCGAGTCCGGTCGAGAGTACCAAACAAAACTCCTCTAGCTCAATTGGTTAGAGCTGAGCGCTCATAACGCTTAGGTTATAGGTTCGAGTCCTGTGGGGAGTACCAATTTAGGAGCACGGCGTATGCCAATTAAATCTGAAACAGGATATTGTTTAATAGAAACGGCGTCGTCTTGATTCCCTCCGAGCACGGAATAATGTTTCTTACCATTCACAATCTTGGTACTTACATAGAATCCGACATGCCCTTGCCACCCGCTGTTCCCACGTGTAAAGACGACTACATCGCCTTGCTTAGGTTCATTAACTGGGTTTCCCCATTCTAAAAACGAACGAGCCATTAAAGGATAATTGCTTACATCAGCAGACGTAGGGTAACCATTTTGTTTTAAAACCATATTAACAAATGCAGCACACCATTCAGTCGTTACAGGATCTACGTCCATTAATTGACTAATGATATTACGATCTTGTATTTCTTTTAAACCAAAATAGGCAAAAGCTTTATGAGTTAACGTATTTTTAGTGGAGATGTGAACATGTGGTACAGGAGAATTCTCACCTACACATGCTGACAAAAATAATATTGTCGTAATTATAATAAATACATTTTTCATACAAGGTTATTTATAATGAAAGTTCTTGTCACAGGCGCAACAGGCTACATTGGTTCACATGTATGTAACCTATTGAAACAAAAAGGACACTATGTTGAAGGTTGGGATATTAATTTCCACGGCGAATGTAATGATGTATCTTTTATTGATTTGTTTGAAAAGGTAGACATTACTAATATAATGTATAGTAAAAATTGGCTAGAGTTTGATGCTGTTGTCCATTTGGCTGGTAGAAGTGTAGTACCACAAAGCCTTAAAGAACCAACTGAGTATTATAGAGTAAATGCTATGGGTACTGACCATTTACTTACTAAAGTTAAAACACCAAATTTTATATTCGCCAGCACCAGCTCAGCATTTGAAATGGCATCGCCATATGCAAGATCTAAAGTAGCAGCCGAGGATATAATTAAGGAGAAAGCCAATGGGCACACTATTTTTCGCTTTTATAATGTTTCTGGTACTAATGGGTCATTTCGGCAGCTCGGCGTTCCAACTCATCTTATTCGTGTGGCTGCTATGGCTGCTCACGGACAGTTACCCGATATTAAAATCTTTGGCACAGATTACCCTACTCGTGATGGTACTTGCATACGCGACTATATACATATTAGTGATCTTAGCAGTTCTATTGTAAAAGCAGTAGAAACTGGTCCAACGAATACACCATATGAATGCCTCGGATCAGCACAAGGTTATTCAGTCCTCGACGTACTTGACTCGATGGAAAGAGTAACTGGTGTAAAACTTAAAAAAGTATTACAGGATAGAAGAGCAGGTGATGCTACTTCATGTATTGTTGATAATTTATCAGAATTATGTGAGCTTACTAAAACGCTCGACGATATGTGTCTAGATCAATATAACCTAGACAGCAAAGCTCTCGCCACAACCACATGATGCAGTTGCATTTGGATTTACTACTTTTAAATAGGATCCGCCAAGTTCTTCGATGTAATCAATAGTACATCCAAAGACAAACATCTCGGCCATAGGATCAAGCCACAGATTTTCAACGGTAGGTTCCTTATCGGTAACTCCCCATTCATATTGAAAACCAGAACAGCCACCACCTTTTACATTAAGTGATACGTTTGGTTTGCCTACAGTTTGTAAATAACTTTTGGCTCTATCTGTGACTTGAATTTTCATATTATTCGGATTTCCAAATAGTCCAAGCACCCCATGCGATTGCTACGCCTGCAGCAATTTTAGCCAATGGTGCCATGAATAAAATCATAAGACCAAGAGCTATTAATGCTCCGCCGTCCCATGTTGTTCTTTCTTTAAGTCTGTTTTTAATCCAATTCATTTTTTCGTTCCCTTCTGTCTAATAATTTTCGTATTAGATTTGGTTTCTAAGTTTTTTAAACGCATTTCCATATCGTCAATCTTTTGAGTGATTTTTGGATACTTCTTACGCCAAGCATTTTCCGGCTGCTCTAACCATGTCCAACCCCAACGTTCAACCAAGAAATCCATTCCTCTATCGAATCGAGCGTATAACCATAAAGCCATTCGCGTGGTGCTGAACCATGTCGAAAACGCGAGACCAATAATGGACCCGCCTATCGCAGTATAGATCCATAAACGATCCCCTGCCATATTAGATAACATTTCCCACATTATTCATTATCCTCCGTGTATTTACAATAATGATTCATACCATGATCGTATGCTCCATCAAAAGGCATTCCTTTTTTCAATGCGCGCCATCTACCTCTCCATTGGTCTTTAACTCGTTGCCACTTGGAAGCTTTTCTAATGTTTCCGTAGTAATTGATATAACGCGGAGATGTTGTGTGCCTATATCCAAGGAATGCGAATGGGACCTTTGGTACAATATCATTATTATTAACATGACGGTAATGAGGAATATGGTTAAAGCTTTTAACAAATTTACGAGTTCCTGCTCTTGGAGATCCATATGTATATAACGCATCGCATCTTTCTGGTAATCGGCTAGCTGCAATAGTAGCCATTGCCCCACCAAGTGAATGTCCAGTTATATAAAACATCTTTCCTTCTAATTTCATTTTTGCCATAGCAGTTCTAATTTGATCCCAGATCTTTTCAATTTCTGTTTGGAAACCATTATGAACAAGACCATGACCATTAGCTGCTTTATCTGGTAAAGCATTTAAGTCAGCTTTAATATCAGAAAACTCAGCAGGCTCAGTTCCTCGGAAACATAATACGACTTCGTTTTTGTTTGAAACAATATGAACTTGAGCTCCATCGTTTTCAATAAATTGATGTGACGTATAACCAACTTTTTTATATGCAGCCTTGGCTTCTTTTCCATCCATGTATGCTATCTGAGCACACTTGGCCATTAATGAACATTTATTCTCCATTGTGTCTATCCTTTAAAATGTCGCGCATTGTATTAGTCGCGGTGTTTATAAACAGACGAGGTGCAATAGCGTGTATTAATAATATAGGAACTAATCCCTGTAATTTAATGGCAGCTTTCACTGCGCCTTTTGCATGTTCTAATCCAGTTTCACCAACATCTTCTAGGTGAGCTTTACATTTTTTGCTAAACATTATTGTGCCTTATCGTTATTGTATTTATTTGGGTTTAACTTCTCGTCCATAATAGGACCAACGTTTTCCCAGTAGTGTGCACTTCTCATTATAGTTTCTTGGTATACATGACATACTACGCCACCCATTACAAATCCCAATACTAATAAAAACCATTTCATTTTAAATATCCATCCCATGATCGTGCGTCTGTTTCTGTTTCTTTACATTTACATTTAGTACAAACATCGTTTACGCATTCATCGCAATCTGGTCTATAACAATGACACTTATGTCCGCACGTTTGACATGTTCTTGATGGTCCTTGCATATATTTCTCCTAGTTTGCTAACGGGTTGTCTAATGCTCTCTGTAATTTATTCATTAATGTTGTTTCGAGCTCAGTCATTTCTCTTTTGATTGATGATCTCAAAGCTTCGTTATCGCGCTCAACCT
>ERZ1048068.1059-NODE-1059-length-22395-cov-13.447001_pt1 | contig 22395 bp, 23 predicted proteins | sample MGYA00383098_ERZ1048068 | MGnify/ENA primary metagenome ERZ1048068 (study PRJEB29581, sample SAMEA5548368) | metagenome | biome: marine; feature: coastal; material: water | depth 1 m | study: Short-term variability in the microbial, nano- and picoplankton... | reverse complement strand
TTGAGGCGACAATATTGGCTCTGCTACTGGCTGGTTTAAAGGCTCTGCCAATAGCTTTTGCGCATCAAGATAGATGGGCTCTTGCGTGGCTGCTTTTTCTACGTTTGGCATCGAAGGATCAGCGGAAATTTTTGCAGCTACTATAGGATCAAGAGGTTGGTTAGTGATGATCTCAGGTTCTTCGGTTTCATCACTCATCGGTGTCCAGGAAAATTTCGCAGCGGGTTGCGTTATGACCGGCTCTGCGCCGTCTTCCGTGACCTCAGTTTGAGAAAGATTAGCCTGCACACGATTTTCGAGGACGGTTGCGAATTTTTCCCCGCCTTCGGGCACTGCCGCGTTGCTTCCAAGGACATTCAACATGCCCTTGAGAGGTTTGGGGCCGTCTAAGGTAAGGCCAAGCTCATTCATTTCGCGACTTTCCGGTTAAAGCATCGTAGTAGCTTAGCAAATTTGGTGCCAACTCACTCAAAATCGCCGATTTGGAGACTTATGTGGCATTAAATTTTCGACAAGTTCCTCTTTATCCCGAGCTAAGGACTTGCGGTGCTCAAGCGCTTTATCGGCTATAATTCGCTCTTTGTTCTTATTTTCTACCAACAAACTGCGATTGGTGACGATTTCTTGGTCAAGAAACTCTAACCGATTGGCGGTAAACTCTTGCTGGCGGGCCATTTCACGACCGTACCAGGCTTTAGATCTCAAAGTTTGGACGCTTTGGGGCCCCTGTTCGGGCTGGTTTTCTTCAACCATTTTTGCAAGTTTTTGGTCGAGATCGCGCAAGACGTCTTGGTCACTTATGAGTTCGTTGAGCACCTCTGATTTTCGACGCAACTCGATGTTTTCGCGCTTGACCATCAGCTCATATAGGCGGGCTTTGCGTGACATCTTATTGTGCCATCAGTTCAATGAGATTCTGTTTGCACGCCGCATAATCCGCAGGTTCATTTGCTTGTTGGGCGATATAGGCGGTAATTTTTGGCCACAGAGCAATGGCGAGGTCAAGTTCTGGATCCTGCCCAGCCGCGTAACCGCCCATCAACATCAGATCGCGATTTTCCAGGTAAAGGTATACGAGACGTTTGAATTTCTGTGCGGCTTTTTGGTGCTGTATGTCGGTGATCTCATTCATGACGCGACTGACTGAGGCGGTGAGATCAATCGCGGGGTAGATGCCCAATTGAGTTTGTTTGCGTGACAAAACGATGTGCCCGTCTAAAATCGCGCGGGCCGTATCGACGACCGGGTCATTGGTGGTATCGTCCCCATCTGCTAGAACTGTGTAAATTGAGGTAATGGCCCCTTCGCCCATGGCGCCTGTGCCGGTGCGTTCGATGAGATTGGGAATCATAGATACGACTGATGGGGGATAGCCCTTCGAGGTAGGTTGCTCGCCCATGGCCAGTCCGGCTTCGCGTTTGGCATGGGCGACGCGCGTGAGAGAGTCCATAATTAAAAGGACGTCTTTGCCCTGCGCACGGAAATATTCGGCAATGGCGGTGGCGCGGTTTGCGCCACGGATCCGCAGCAGAGCAGCACGGTCGGCCGGTACGGCGACCACACATATTTTCTTGCGCGCGGCGCCCGTCATGGCCTGTTCGACGAAGGCGCCCACTTCACGGCCCCGCTCGCCGATCAAGCCCACGACGATGACATCTGCTTTGCAAAACCGGGTCATCATGGCCAGTAAGACAGATTTGCCAACGCCCGATCCTGCGACGATTCCGACGCGTTGGCCTTTGCCGATCGTGAGCAGGGAATTCACCGAGCGCACACCGACATCCAAAGGTTGGGTGATGGGCGCGCGGTCCAGCGGATTAACAGATTTCCCATAGAGCGGCCAAGTCTCAGTGAGATGCAAAGATCCGAGCCCATCAAAAGGCTGGCCATGTGCGTCAATAACCCGTCCCAGTAAGGACTCGCCGACTTGGACATCGCGCCCATTATTGGCGACACAGACCAAGGCACCGACTTCTATATCGGCGTTTTGGTCATAGAGAAAAGCAACATTTCGCCCGTTTTTGAAGCCTATGATTTCTGCGTCAATGATTGTGCCGCTTGGCCCGGTGACGTGGCAAATTGAGCCAACAGATACTGGAAACCCATCGCATTCAATGATCTGGCCATCAAATTGCGTCACGCGCCCAGAGGCCACCAAGGTGGGAGAGGTCGCCATTTTTTCAATGCGGCGGGACAATATGGCAGTGGCACTTTGGCTCATAGCGCCGGATCCCCTGAGGGCTGCGCATCCTCTGCATCAGCAATATCCTCGGGCGGCGTTTGTTGGACAATGGCATCATCAGCGAGGGTCAAAGGCGTGTAGGTAATTTCTTGGGTTGGCCGATAGACATGGGGCAACACATCGGTGAGACGGATCCCTTCAAGGGAAAGATCAATATCTCCACGCTGCAAATTTGCATCACTTACAAGGCGTAGATTGAGCAAGTCTTTTGATTGCTCCAAAATGGGTTTTAGAACAAATAGATCTAATGGGTTAAGCCGCACGATTGGCTGTGTCGCAGAGGTATGAATGCGATCGGCCAGGGTCTTGATCCGCTGGATAAATGCTTCAGGGCACGCATCAATTGCCAAGCCGGCCCGTGAAGAGGCAAGGCTCAGAACACTTGCTTCAATGGATGCCGCCAGCTCATCTATCGCCCCATCAACCTGCGCTGCAAAAGACTGCGTGGTCTGGTTCAAAAGACCAAGCGCATGTGTCATCATCTGTTCCACTTCGGTTTCCGCGGATGTTTGCCCATCTTGAAAACCGCGTTGATAGGCTTCTTCAACGGCGGCCGCCGTGGCTTTATCTTCCGGGCTCTCTGGCTCCGGTGCGGTCACCTCTGGTGATGCCGGCGATGGCAGATCGGCAGTGAGGTCTTCTTTTGTCTCTAATTCTGCATCGTCCTGGGGCTCGGTCGTGGCCTTAAGGGGGGGCGTGGTATCAGCCTCTGACGGGCCTGGGTTTTCGGGCCTGTCCTGCGGCTCTTGCGCAGTCTGTGGCTCAGGCTCGGGTAGGATTTCAGTTTCCAAAACCTGAGCCACCTCACGTTCTGAGGCTGCTTTGGCCAGATCAAAAAGACTTTTGGGCTGAAATGTGTTTTCCGCCGCTGCGTGTTTCTTTTCAAAGACCTCTGCGTCAATCGTGCGAATGAACTGCGTGATTTCCGACGGTTTCAAAGGCACGCCTTGTTCGAGATCATCGGCGCGGATCAAGCCGCCATGGGGGATGAAATCCGCACTCATACCATTTCATCTCCACCGCGGCCGGCCAATACAATCGTGCCATCATCGGACATTTTCCGGGCGACGGCGATGATTTGCTTTTGCGCTTCTTGAACTTCGGTCAAGCGGACAGGGCCAAGGGCTTCCATCTCGTCTTTGACATTGGCAGCAGCGCGTGTGGACATGCAGCTAAATAATTTATCTCGCAGCACCTCGTCGGCGCCTTTAAGCGCAAGCACCAAGAGCTCTGCATCGATAGACCGCAGCAGCGTTTGCAAGGAACGTTCGTCGGAGATAACCAAGCTGTCGAAGACGAACATATTGTCTTGGATCGACTGCATGAGGTCTTTGTTTTCCTTTTTGATATCCTTCATGATCCGCTGTTCCATCGCGGTTTTGGTGAAGTTCATAATCTTGGCCGCGGCTTTTACCCCGCCAATTTGAGACGCACGCAGGGTGGTGTTGGCCTGAAATTTTTGCTGCATCACGCGCTCGAGCTCGCGGACGGCGTCGGGCTGCACGGTTTCTAATGTCGCAATTCGGCGCACGACCTCAGGTTGCAGCTCTATGGGCAATAGCCCCAAAACATCAGCCGCCAAGCCATAGTCAAGATAGGAGATGATCAGCGCAACAATTTGGGGATGCTCATCTATGATCAATTCGGAAATCGCACGGGCATCCATCCAGTCCAGAATTTCAATGGGTCGCTCAGATGAGGCGGGGGTGATGCGACTGAGAACCGATTGCGCCTTGTCACCGCCCAAGGCTTTGGTCAGGACGTTGCGGATGTAGTTTCCAGCGCCGAGGCCCAGGCTGGTTTGTTGTTTGATAATGGATAGAAACTCATCAAGCACAGAGTTCACCGTGTTTTGGTCGACGCCCTGCACCGAGTACATCGCGCCGCCCAAGTGTTGCACCTCTCGCGGAGAGAGATTCTTGAGGATCTCTGCGGCCTCATCCTCGCCCAGGAGCATCATCAAAATAGCTGACTTTTGAGTGCCTGTGAGCTCTATGATGGCGTCGTCTTCGCCGTCTGGTTCTACTGCTGGATCGGCCATATTGTTTCCCTCCAATATCCCTTAGGTTTTACCCTAACAGGTCCATATCTTTTTGCATCAGTTGCTTAAACACGTTCGAAACCCGGCCAGCTTCATCGCCAACGATCATACGGATTAGAGCGACTTTATCGTCATAGGTATTGGCGGTATCGAGCATTTCCATCGAGATATTCGCCTTTTTCGGCTTCAGTTTCGCTTTGATGTCCTCAAGTGTTTCACCGGCGCTCACTTCGATAGATTCCAGTCCTTCGATCTCATCGTCTGATACGCCACCTCGTGCGACCACGTCACCGCCAGCTGGCACCAAGAGCCGTGAAAGCAAGGGCCGGATCACGCCAAGTGACACAACAGCCAGCATCAGGATCATGGCGATGCTTTTCCCAAGATCTTTCACCCAGTTCGCTTCAAACCATTTGATTGTTACGGCGTCGGGAAGCTCTTGCATGAATGGCTGCGAGTTCACGATGAGCGTATCGCCGCGCTCGGGTTTCAACCCAATTGCGCTTGAGACCAAATTTTCAATGTCCTGTAAGACCTTGTCGTCAAAGGGTTGTGCCACGCGTTCGCCGGTTTCTGGATCAATCACACTGCGATCACGCACCAAGAGTGCCGCATCAATCCGCACAATTTGGTTCATCGGCTGCGACGTGGTTTCAACCTTACGGCTAACCTCATAGTTGCGGACTTCGCTTGAGGATTTATTTTGAACGTCATTATCTTCGGAGTAATAGCTATTGGTGGCTTGGCTACCATCGGTCACCAATTCAGCCTCGCTGGGGGCTGTGTTTGAGGTGGCACCTGGTATGCCAACCGCCGGACGGTTGGAGGTCATATCCACTGTGCTTTGTTCGCTTCTTAAAGCGTTCCCGTTGGGATCAACACTTTCCTCGGTGATTTCCCGACGGGTGAAATCAAACTCAATATTCACGCGGGCCGTGGCATTGCCACCGCCGACGATTGGGCTCACCAAGGTTTCGATGCGAGACCGGTAAATATTTTCCAGGCGCATACGGTATTGTAATTGGTTGTCCGTCAAAATTGACGACGCGTCATCCGGTGATTTTGACAATAGCCGGCCAACTTGATCCACCACGGTAACATTGTCTTTGGACATGCTTGGGATGGATGCAGACACTAGGTTGATAATTGCCACCACTTGATTTTCGTCAAGGGAGCGACCACGATCCAGTTGCAAAAACACTGATGCCGTGGGCGGAATTTGTTCACGGACAAACACCGATCTTTCGGGCAAAGCTAAATGCACCCGAGCAGATTTCACGGCAGAAATCGCCATGATTGAGCGGGCGAGCTCAACCTCTTGAGCTTGTTTTAGGCGGACAGTTTCGACCGAGCGTGAGGTGCCAATTGGAATATCGGCCAGCGAGTCATAGCCATCTGGCGCCGATTGCGGCAAGCCCAAGGCGGCCAATTTGATCCGCGAGCTATGATAGTCTTCAGCCGGGACCATGACTTCACCGGTCGTGGGGTCTAAAGTCACATCGACGCCGCTATTAATCAACGCATCATAAATGCGCGATTTTTCCGCCTCGGGGAGAGAGGCATAAAGCGTCGTTCTGGAAGGTTTTTGCATCAGGGCGAAGACGACAACACATACAACAATCGCGATGACCGCAACGAGCGCAGGAAATGCGCGTTGAAAACTCGGTTGGGCTGTGATGGAGCGGATATTTGAGAGATAATTTCCCGGCATCGTCGCCAAGTTGCCACCGCCTGAGTTGACGGCAGAGGAAGTGTCCAGCATTTGTGAGTTCGTAGCCATGAGTTAGGTTATCCTTGTTGCCCGTTTAAGTTGGTGGCCCAATTAGACCGGCATGTTCATGATATCTTTGTAAGCGCTGAGCGCTTTGTTGCGGAGGTTCAAGGTCAGCTGGAAGCCCAGCGAGGAGACTTGCTGGCTCACCATGACTTTAGACAAGTCTTGTTCGAGCCCTAATTCGTAGTCTTGCGCTAATTTCGCGGCGTCATTCTGCGCGCCAGCGACATCTTGCAGACCGCTGGCAATTCGGTCGGAAAAGCTGGGTCCGGTGAGTTCAGTTTTAAGCGCTTCTTCCGCCTTCTTGAGGTTTTGCAGATGTGTCTGTTCAACCTGAAATTTTAATCCATTGATTTGGGTCATCTCGCTCTCCCTCTTTAGCTCGTCAGCCGGCTCAAAGCGGCATGTTGTGCGGGTGGGGTGGTCATCATCTGTGTCATTGGCGCGACATCGATGATGATATCCTCCGCTTCAATGACCCCACCAGATTGCAGCACCAGCGCACGCTGGATGACATTTTCTAATTCTCGGACATTTCCGGGCCAACTATGTTCCAACAGGACGTCACGCGCGCATTCGGATAACCACGGGATCATATCGAGCGACGGCGCGTGTTTCCGGAGCAGGGCGACAGCTATGGGCAATATGTCCAAAGGGCGATCGCTGAGTGATTGGGTTGCCATTGGAAAAACATTTAATCGGTAAAACAGATCTTCGCGGAAATTATTCTTCTGAATTTCAAGGCGCATATCCCGATTTGTTGTTGCCAAAACCCGGACATCGATATCAATTTCGGTCTGTGCACCAAGGGGCGTTACCTTGCGCTCTTGCAGCACACGCAAAATTTTTGATTGTAATCCAATTGGCATTTCGGAAATTTCATCCAGCAATAATGTGCCCAGATTGGCCGCGCGGAATATGCCCTTGTTGGCCATGGACGCGCCTGTAAACGCACCTTTTTCATGACCAAACAAAACGGCTTCCAACATATTCTCGGGAATAGCTGCGCAATTAATGGCCACAAATGGAGCCGTATGGCGGGCGGATTTATCATGTATGAACCGGGCCAAAACTTCTTTGCCCGTGCCTGTAGGGCCGTTGATGAATACGGTAACATCAGACTTCGCAACCCGGCTCGCCAATGATAATAAATTCGATGTTTCAGGGTCCGCCGCAATCATATTTGAAAGATCAGCGCAAATTAAGTCTGCGGCAACCGTGAGGGCGAAGCGGTCATCGCTTGGCAAGCAGATATGAATGACTTTGCCACCCAAAGACGGCTCAATCGCAAAATGATTTGCCGTGGGATCAATTATCGTTACCAATTTTGGCTTCAAGGAACGCGCAAAAGCGATTAGGGCTTGGCGCCCTCCCATGGCTGTCTCTTGAGCTGTGGAAAAGACCAAACAGCCACCCGCCGCATCGGCTGCAATGGTTTCTTGTGTTTTTACCGTCAACTTTCTTGATGATATAATTTCGCATAGTTGATCGGCCTGCGCGAAATGCGATGCGTCAATAAATATATCACTCATGGTCACTCTCCAAGTTGCCCAGTGAAGGAAGCAAAAACCGGGCCAAGTGAATTTAAAATAAAATTACCAAGAGATATTAATGAGGTTTAACCGTAATTTAGTGGCGCATAAATTTTCGAGTACTAATCAATTTGTGGTATCTCCTAATACCTTTGCTCAAGGCACGTCATAAATATGACAGCCAAAAATAGTGTGAATGATATTAGTCTTCCGCAAATTCCGGAATTTATTATCTTAACGAATTTTGTTAACGTGCCGTTTGTGTGTAAGGGAGAGTGAAATGATAGGTAAATTGAAATTCGGTCTACTTTATGTGCTACCAGGGATAATTGTCTTGGGCGCGTTTTCCGCGGGGCATATGTCAATCACGCCTGAAGCGGATCGACTGGCCGATCCAAACGATGTCGCTGAAATCACTGAGCCTGTGGAAGAGGTGGACGCCGACGCCGATGGCGGCGATGCGGCAGCAGGCGCGGCCGCTGCAATGCTAGGCCTGCCGCAGTATCAGTATTTTCCATATAGAACGACTTTAGTGGGTAATATTGAAGACACCAATCAACTCTTTAGCTTCGAAATAGCAGTGGCCGTCTATGACAAAAAAATATTCGCAAACGCCTCCATGGATGTATTGGCGGAACTTGAGCTGCAACTCACACCGCTTATCTTGAACCAAACTGTTGGCATGAGCGCAGAGGTCCTTTTGTCGAAAGACGGTCGAGAAACGCTGAAGCTACAAATCAAAGATATGTTGAATGAGACGCTAGAAAAATGGGGGCATAGCCCTTTTATTCATGCTGTTGAAATTACCTCATTTGTGATCACCTAAATCAACCTACATGGCATGGCGCTTGCAGGAGTATCTCACTGAAAACCAGTTTGGGAGACCGCAATGAATTTATTCAGGCAACGGATGAATGATGAAACATCTAAGAACGATGGGTCGAGTTTGGCGAACTTAGAAGTTGAAATTTGCTATTTTGGCGAAGATAACAAAAAACAGATTACCCTCAAAGTCCCGCTTTCGGAATATGTAGAGGCTTCAGTTAACCCGGCGATTGGATAAGTTTTGAATTTCTTTTGTTTGTTGTGATCTCAGCCTAAACAAAAGAGAATCACTACCGTTGATACTGATACAGATCAAATAAACATCGGGAGAGCAGCGTGAATTATGCATTTGCCAGAGATCAGTACAGGAAGTCCAAAAATGCTGCGTTAAGCTCATTAAGCGACCCTCACGAAATGGTGGGGTTGACTCTTAAGGAGTTAGCGCGAAGCTTGAACGCCTTGCAAAATATTAGCTTGACCGACGAACAACGGAATGCGCATTTATCGAAAGGGTTTACTGCAGTTTATATTCTGCAAACCAGTCTTGATTTTGATAAAGGCTTTGAAATCGCAAGTAACTTATTCAAGATTTACGAATTCATTCGAGAGCAGTTACAAAAAACTCTCAAAAGAGACGCAACAACAAATTTGCATGTATGTAGTGACATTCTGGATGATATAATTGACGCCTGGAATAATATTAAATAAACGGGGGTTAGTGTAATTTTACAAACAGGTTGTGGAGACGGGTTTGGCTGTTTTTTGTCCTTCATGGGTCTATTCCTCAGTATGTGCGTTAACCGCGCAAAGATACCTATCTGAAGAGACGGGATTGGAAGCATTTTGTGGAAAATACGCGGAAGAATTACAGAAATATTATTCAGACGTAAATGACCAGATGGTGTTGGCCACAGCCGAAGGGTATTTGAGACACTTAATGGAGGCGGAAGTCGAAGATGCCGCTGATATCTTAAATAGCTATGCGCATCATCGTATCACGGTTGATAGAAGCGGTTCTCCGCGCAAGATAAAAGGGTACTTCTCCTCGGCGTTGGCTGGGGTAAAGGCTCCCGAAGTTAACGCCGAAGCGGATGCAAAATCATTCAAGCCATTTATCTTCATGTACAGATCTAAACCTGAACTCGCAGCCCCTGCCGGTTGGGATTGGAGCAAAATTGAAGACGGTGAATGGCTGAAAGATTTTCCAGAGTTAGAAGTCTCGGTCTTTGATGGTCTGTAGACTAAGACAGCAAGTTTACCGCGGATCCAAATCTCGGCAAATCCTGAAACATATTTGACAGCCGTGCCATTTTTGTGGCGGCGCCAGAATGCGCATATGCAGGGGCCATAAGAGCGCGTGCAATCAGTAAGTTCTCGGTAATTTGTGCGGAAGGAGCTTGGCTTGGGTGGAATATTTGAACCTTCGGGTGATCCGCGTTGTAGCTTGGAGTTGTATTTAGCGATTCAGTTGGGCCAAGCCCGAACGGAGTTTGCCTCAGGCTAGATTGCGACCTTTCAGTAACGCCAACAGCACCCGCAAGCGCCGCGGCGGGCGCAGGTTGTGCTTGCAAGTAGGGCTCACTCGCCATTGGACGTAAAGGTACCAATCGGGACTCCGTTACTAAATTAGATGAACGCAAGCATAGCTTGGAAATCCAATTAGGCTAGCAAGTTTTTTAGGGGCTGCGTCAAGCTTTGACAAACGGGCTGAATATGACCATATATTTATCCAGGCATTTATGGTGTATGGAGCGGCGAAATGAAGGAGAAAGAGAAACCTATTCCACCCTGTCGGCGCTGTTTAATAATTCGCTATTTTCTTGTTTCAGCTTCGCTTTTCATTATTTGCATCCCAATTGCAGGTGCGCGGTTTGAGCCATTAAAAGATCTAACAGCTTGGCACTTTGTAGCCATAATTTTTGCCATTGGAATTGCAGGCTTAATTTTTAAATATATTTTCGAAATGCCACGGTATCGAGATGAGGAGTAAGGCTCTTAGGCCCGAATCAGTGTTCGAGCCTAAGTAGGATATTTATCGCGTCAGTTTTTCGACCATATCGGAGTTGGCTTGTAGCACGCGTGCCGAGCCGCTAAACTGTTGCTGTGCACGGATCATGACCGTCATTTCTTGCGTAATGTCGACATTAGAACCTTCTAAAGCACCGGCTTGCAACGTGCCAAAGCCAGATTGCCCCGCGGTACCGAATGTGGGTTGGCCGGAGTAAGTGGTTTCGGCAAATCTTGCGGATCCAACGTTTTTAAGGGCACCTTGGTTTGCGAACGTGGCGAGAGCTAGAGTTCCGCGATCGATAATTGAGCTGCCATAAGTCGCAGATATAAGTCCGCTTGTTGTAATTTCGAGACCGGTCAAGGCTTCTTCACCTTCGTTGAATGGGATCTGGAGCGCGGAGAGAGTTCCAGTTGTTTCTGTGCCTGCGGCTGTGCCTTGTACGTAAGCGCCATCACTCGTTTTCAAAAAGCCATCCTTGTCGATCGTAAGCTCACCACTGCGCGTGTAGAACAGATTTCCAGAAGGGGCAGCGTCTGCCCCGGGAGGCGAAACGGTCAGCATTCCTGGGCCGATGATTGCCAGATTAAGCGCACCGGCGCGGTCGACAATAGCGCCTTGCCCATCATTTCGGCGGGTTCCGGCGATTGCACTGCCGAACCCGGCTTGCGTGCGAGCCACCGTGTCGGGCGTGGCTGAACCGTAAATATCATTGAATGAAACGTCACTTTTCTTAAAGCCAGTGGATCCCGAGTTCGCGATATTGTTGGAAACAACAGCAATTTCATGCATAGCTGTGGTCATGCCAGATCTGATAATTCCGTACATTGTTAACCCCTTTTGATCAGTTATTCCCCATTAGCTTTGCAGCAATCATGCCAACCCTTATAAAAATGAGTTGAAATGTCAGATTTCTCTGTTGGCCAAAATCACCATCACCAGTCTTTGTCTCGGATTTGGCTTTTTCGGAGGGGTTTTCCACCTGAGTTTAACCTCGGATCAAGACATGCTCGCAGTCATAGAAGTAGCATCAGATTTCGTCGGAGATACCATCCAGGTGATTGAACAGCAGAGTGAAAAATGATCGAGGTTGTCAGTGAAGCCGATCTTTTTCCGGTATTTTTCGACATCCAAGAGCATGTGCAGGATGTCGAAAGTAAGATATTAGTCGACTGCGAGAGATCGGCGTAGGGTCTCAACTTCCGCCCATTTATTTCGCAGCACGCCGCGCACCTGGCTGGGTTTAGCCATATCGTTGGAAGTCAATGGCATGATCAGCTGGTTGGTATTTACGGTGGCCCCTAAGCTGGCGATTAGTCGGGCATATTCGGGATCCATGCTTGAGCTCTTGGTCATAGAAATTTCGGCCTTTGTCGCAAGCTGCACCCCCATGTCGATCTTGCCGTGTCTCGGGGTGCCAAGATTAAAGAACTCATAGTGGGTGGGTGCGGTCGCGAGCTTGGCAATTGGGTTGCTCGACGTGCTTTTGAGTGTGTCAACCGCAGTTGAGAATCCGCTGAAGTATCTTTTCCCCCGAGTTTCATCTGGAGAATGATAATGCTTAACCGCTTCGGCCCAAGAGCCGTGTTGCTTATGAAGCTGCTGTAGGAACTTTACAGCGTAATTCACATTTTGGATGGGGTCTATCATCCCCTCTAAGGATTTAAATTCCTGGCCATGCCAATAGTGATTGATCTGCATACAGCCAACGTCAATATTGGTGCGCCCTCCTGCGGTGGCGGTGCCTAGATACGCAAGTGCGGCGGATTTCGTTTCAAAATATAACCCTTTGCCCGCGTGATTGAGCGTCCAGGGCCAGGCTTTGCGCTTACCTTTCACGCTGCGACCGGATTCAATCCGGGCAATCGCTGGTAAAAGGTGTTGCGGCAAACCGGCTTCTTGTCCAATTCGGGTTGCCAGCTCTTCGCAATCGCGCATCGCGCTCTGCGCTGAGAGGGGGGTTAATGTCAAAGAGACCAGGAAGATGAAAAGGCGTTTCATCGGATCAGATCAAATAGGCTTTGTTGCCCAACTTTTGCAAAAACTTGCCGCAGCGCATCCCGGTTGACCAACAGGCTTTGCAGCTGCGTGACAACTTCGGTCAGATCGGCATCTGTTATTCCAGAAATGGCTTCGTCTACGGTAATCTCTTTGCGTGCGAGCAGTTCAGATTGCATTTGCGCGGTCGCGGCATAGGCGCCGACCTGGGCTTGGACGATGGAGAAATGATTAATAGCTGTGTCCAAGCTGGAGAGCGAGGCGCTCAAATCGCTGTCTTTGTCAACCAAAGTGATCGGATCTGCGAATAGACCATCGCTCCGAATTTGCTGTAATTTAATTGCGTTGCTCGGCGTATCTTCAGCGCCTGTGACGCCATCGGTCTCTACATGAGAGATGGTGAAGGCATTGCCGTCCGTGGCAAGCAAAACCAGCGCATTACCGTCTTCTGCCGCTGAGGCCCGCACGCCCGTTAACTCCGTTTTTGCATTGACCGCTGCGATCATGCTGTCGATCGTGCCATAGACAATATCGGCAGAGACATCCGCCTGTCCAAGCGGCCCTTCAATCCGAAGCCCCAAAGGGGTTGGATTGGGGCCGGTATCAAAGGTCAGCAGCGCTCCGGCGGCAGAATCGACCGTGGTGCGTGTGGCATGTATCGCTGATTTTTCAAGTGATGTTTCAAACTCTTGGACAATGTTAAATACTGATTTTGGGCCCTCTTGTGTCTGCACACGCATAAAACTTGAGATCCCATCCACGCCGGTCGAAATATTGAGCGCGGCCGAGACGGGCAGGCTGTGCAACCCATTGTCACCGGTGTAGCTCACAGATCCGTCAACGTTGATTTTAAAGGGGTCATCATTTGTTTGATAGCCGCCAAATAGGGCTTGCCCTTGGCTATCGCGGCTATTGGCCAGCGCGACCAGCGCATGTTTATGCTGGGTGACCTCATGGCGGATGGCCATGCGGTCTTCGGCATTCAACGCGTCATTTGACGCCTGGATCGACAATTCCTTCAAACGGATCAGCAGGTTTTGCACCTGTCCCGTGGCCACATCGCTGTCCGAAAGGCGTGCTTCTACTCTGTCCATATTGCTGCGGAAGCGCTCGAGACCGGCTTGGAGATCTTTTGCGGCAAATAGTTTTGACGTTGCAATGGGATCGGTTGAGGGTCGGATGGGTTTCTGCCCGGACGCCACTTGCGTTTGCAGCTCACCCAATTGCACGGAGAGGCGGCCCAAATTGCTTATGGTTTGTTGGTTAAACATCTTGGTGCTTATCGTCATGTTAAGATCCCATTCATCAAATCGAGCGCAACAAAGTATCGAGCAGCTCTTTTGCTGTGCTCAATACGCGCGCCAAGGCTTGGTAGGCTTGTTGTTGTTCGAGAAGCCGCGCCGCTTCTGTGTCGAGGTTCACACCCGAAAATTCAGATTCAATTTCTAAAGCTGCATCTCTCACAGCTTCGGTTGAGGCCGCGGCAATGCTAGAGGAGCGCACTTTGGCACCCACATCCAAGATCAATGCGCTGAATTTCTCTGAAAACCCACCACGCCCAGAGGTTTGATCGGTGGACTGCAGCGCTAAGAGTTTGGAGATGTTGCGCCCGTCACCCTGGCCATTAACGTTTCCGGCCACGCTGAAACTGTCGCCATCCGTCAAAGTCCCTTTCAACACCAGATCAACGCCAGCGACGTTAAACATTCCCGTTTCATCAAGATAGCGGCTGGCGATCGTGTCGCCTGATTGGTGATCTATAATTTCAATTCGGCGGCTCGCCGCATCGGTCACCACCAGATCCAATGAGCGCGGCAGACCGACAGGGACCGCCATATCTTCACGGTCAAACTGCGCTGACAAACGCCGCGTGCCACCGCCGGTTAAAATGACGATCAACTCTTCACTGGGGAGATTTCGCAGTGAGATGTGTTCCGACACTAAGCTCTCCGCGGCGGCCTCCACGCCGATGGCGGTTTGGTCCGTCGATGAGATCCGCAACCCGTTGTTATCGACCGTGAGCTGGTTCGGTGTCACCGATAGGCCAAGTGCAGTTGCACTCGCGCCGGGCAGAATACGGAAATCTTCAGATTGGTTGGCGCCGGTACGTGTCAGTTTGAGTTGATAATTGCCGGGTGTTGGCTCGTCCCAAGTCACGGTTGTTCCTGCGGGAAGGGCGTGATCTGGGGTTATGGCCAGGCCAGTGTTGCTGTCCAATGCGACTTGGAGGCTGTAGCTAACCTCTCCGGCTTGAAACGTAAGGCTGTGAGGTGAACTTAAAGCGTTTGCGGAAAAAATGCGGCCAGTCAGCACCTGGCTCCGCGTGGTCTCGGACAATCCAAAAACAGCACGCGCCGCGGCGCTGGTGTTTTCAGCCACTTGCAAGAAAGCACCCATCTCAGATCCATCATGAGCGCTTACGGTGAGTTCAAGGTTCTCATTGAAGCTTGCGGAGAGCCGCCCGGCCTCCGGTCCTGTGACATGAATCTCACCATCGGTCATACGCAGTACAAATTCTTGCTGCCCGAGGCGCAGGGTGACGCTGTCGCCTTCAGCGGGCTTTTGCGTCAGCGCTGCGCCTTTGAGAACGGGGATAGGGGCCACAGAGCGGACCTGCTTTGCTAGGGCCGCCGCGATGGATTGGCTGCTGAGGTCTGTTAACGCGGCGGTTTGCACGGCCGCGTTGATCTTACTGCCGGATAAGTCTGTTTCGAGCGCGATAGAAAATTTGGCAGCGGCTGCGCTGGCGAGGCTGCCGTCAGGACGCGCTTCATTGCCATCCAACCCTTCATTTGCGTCAAAATCCAGTGTCATCCAGGATCCACCTGGATCAATGTCCCGATTGATCAATCCGTCTGTAAAAGGATCGGCTGCACTATTCTTGGCGCCAAAATCGGTTGTGAGTGAGAATTCCTTTGGGGTGGTTAGGGTGATTTCTCCACCGAACCGAGCGAATTTGCTTGTGCTGCCAGCCCCGCCCAGTGTCACTGGCGCCGTCGTGCGCGGTTGACCGGCCTGGCCAATCGGGAGGAGCTCAATGCCATTGCCTGCGGTACTCACGTCACCCACAATAATGTCGTAGCCCTCGGCATTGTTCAGTGTCAGTCGCGCATAATCGGCTGAGACATCGGCGGTGACCCCGGTTTCAGAGGATCTCGCATTTATGATCACAGCCAGGTCCCTGAGATCAGAATTGCTGACTGTACCGACGAAATCTATTGGCTCAGTGTTTTCAGATTTTAGAGAAAAATTAATCTGCCCGTCTGGGACCGCAGAGAGTAGCAAACGGGTCTGTGCTTGCGCTTTTACGCCCAAATCAGCGCTGAGGGCGTTTATCTCTTCGGCGATATAATTTGCCATGACTCCCTTCGGGACGTCAAATTCAACGCCCGGCTCTGTTCCAATAGACAAGGCGATCGTTTGCGCCTGGGTGGGAACCGAGACAGGGAATGTATCCCCTGACCAAACTGGCGGGGTGAATCCACTGGCGGAAAATCGCAGGGTTTGCGCGCCAGTTGGGCTAGATCGGTGAATGCTGCTGCCTTGAAAATTGCCGTCAGTCCCACCATTCAAATATTCAGCACTATATTCAGCTTGTTCCAAAAATCCATTTTCAGGGGTCAGGTAGTTGATGACCTCTGATGACGTTAAAGGCAGGCCTACTATTTGACGGCCTTCGCGCGTAAAGACTTGAATTTGGGATGCCGTTGCATTGCCCACTGACGGGCCAGCCAAGATTGTCTCACCGGCCAAAAGCGAGCCACCATTCATTGTGGCGCTGCCGCTTGCAATGGACAAAAGACCACTGTCTCCAGCGGCAAACAGTCCAAGATCGGCAAAACTTTTCTGGTCTGAGGTGACCAGAGATCCACTGTTCAACATGTCGGCGAACTGGGACATATTGGTCGAGCGGTCCGCGGTGCGCCGCGTGTTGAAATTGGACGCATCAAACTCATAGTCGACACCATCCAGGGTAATAGTCAGGCTGGACAGATTATTTTGCTGCGTGTCTGAGAGGCTAAAGGATAGGTTATCCTGGGTTTTGAGTGAGAATAGGTCAATATTGCTCACGCCGGCTGGAATAACCCCAACGACGCCGTCAGAGCGTAAACGCGTGGCCGCGACGCTGCCGTAATCATTTTTCAAGAGCTGTGTTAAATCTGTCAGTCCGCTGGGCTCAGGAACTGAGAAGGAGCCAACAGAGATACTGGCAGATCCTGAATTCTCGAGGCTCTCTGACGATACGATCGCGCCTGCGGCTGCGAACTCTTCGGCTTTCGTTAGCAAGAATTTCATATTGGCCGCTTTGCCCTGTGACATAGACCAAGAGATTTCATCTCCATCGGCTGCAGAGCCGCGGATGGCTAGGGTGACGCCTTGGAATTCAATAGAGCTTGTGCCGCTGGCCACAATTGACCCATCTGGCTTGGCGGCATTCCAGATATTATTCGCCCGGTCATAGGTCAGCGCCAGCGTTGCGTCGCTGACCACACCGGCAGGCGCTGAGATAGATGTGGTGATGGATCCTAAATTCGAGGTGGCTTGATTGACGTCAATCGCATCCAGTGAAAACATATCTCCGCCGCGAAGGCCATTGAGTGTTAAGCCCGATGTGTGAACCTCGTTGAGGTCACCCATGACGGTTTTGGCCAACCCGTCGAGATCGCGCGTGGTTTTGCTGATGGCCTCATATGCTGAAACCAATCCCGCGATGATGCCTGAGGTGATTTGTTTAGTGGGGCGGAGCGCGCCGCCTCCGCTGGAGTAAATGTTTACCCTTCCATCTTCAAAACTGGCAGAGAGAGTTGCGGCGCTCTTGCTTTCCACGAGTATCGCGCCAGAACCTGTTGACCCGAGAGTCAATGTCGCATCACCGCGGGTTTGATAATCTGCGGACAGCCCAACAAATTCTGCGATGCTGGACATAGATTTATCTCGCTGGTCTAACAAGGAATTCGCCGCATTGCCGCTGCCGCCTGCTGAGATCAACGTGGCTTGGATATTGGCGAGCCCTTCAGTTTCGATGTTCAAAGAGGAAATTGCGCTATTAATTCCGCTTTCGATGGAGGTCTTGAGCGCCTCCAGTGATCCAGCCAAAGAGGTGAAGGCCGAGGCCAGCGCATTGCCCTGCTCGAGCGCCACAACCCGCCCGGCAAGATCTCCAGGCGCCTGGGCAATGCTGCTGATGCCATTGAAGAAGTTGTTAATTGAGAAGGTCAGATCGTAATCTTCGGGTAAGAGCACCGATTCCAGCGTGTTGAGCGCGTCTTTATAGGCATCGGCGCGGGAAAAATCTGATTGGCTGTCGCGGGCGCGCGCGGCGATGAAACCATCAAAGGCGCGGGAAATATCAGACACGCGCACGCCCAAACCGACTTGATCTGATACGCTCAATATACCGCCTTGGGTGGCGGAAATTTCTTCCATTGAGGCTTCGCGCCGGCGGTAGCCTTCGGTGTTTAGGTTGGCAATATTCTGGCCCGTAACGCTGAGGGCTTTGCGATAGGCTTGAATGCCACTGCTGCCGATATCATATAAACCAGCCATGGCTATTTCACCTGATCGGACAGGCCTGCGCCCAACTGTGTGACGATGGCTTCAGCAAGTCCTAATGTGATACCTGCGGAGCTGTTTCGGGCGACTTCAACGTCCAGCATGCCTTGAAAGGTCTTGCCAGCGTCCGATGAAAACATGCCTTCGGCCAACTCTCCTTGGCGCGCTTGTTTGAGAAATTCGGCAAGAAAAACGGATTCATATTCTTTAGCCACGTCATAGAGCTGTTCTTTTTCGCTTTTGCTATGATCCAATTGGGTCGGGTTCCAAGCGGCATTGGCGCGCATTGTATCTCGCGCCTGTGCCAATGCGAAGGATTGGCTCGACATGCCTGCAAAATCTGCCATAGCCGCCCCCCCCCTATATGATGATCAGCTCAGCACGCAGGGCACCGGCTTCGCGTAGGGCTTCTAAGATCGCGACCAAATCTGAAGCGGTGGCGCCAACCGCATTGATCGCATTGACCAATGAAGACAGTGAAACACCTGGGTCAAAAACAAATGCCGTTGCTGTTTCTTCTTCGGCTTGGATGTCTGTGTCGGGTGTGACCACCGGATCATTCGGCGCAACCACCGTTTGATCGCCATTGGTCACAATGGTTTGACCCTGGTCGACATTGAAATCTTCGTTGACGCTGACTGTCATGGTGCCATGGGTGACGGCGGCAGGGGTCACGCGCACATTGCCGCCGATGACTATGGTGCCGGTGCGCGAATTAACGATCACCCGCGCGGGTGGTTCGGCCTGCTGGACTTCAACGTTTTCCATTAAGGACATAAATGAAACGCGCTGACTTGGATCAACTGGAGCGCGCACACGGATCGAGTTTGCATCCAGTGGCACCGCCACATCAGGGCCAAAAATACTATTGATGGCTTCCGCGGTATTGGAGGCGGTAGTGAAATCACCGCGATGCAGGTTAAGGACTAAATGTGGCGTTTCCAAAAAGGCGCTGGGCACCATACGCTCAACGGAAGCGCCGCGTGGTATACGCCCGACGGTTGGCACATTGACCACGAGGGATGATTGATCAGCCCCCTGAACGCCGAGGCCACCCACAACCAAATTCCCTTGGGCAATCGCATAGGTTTCGCCATCAGCGCCCAAGAGGGGGCTCATCAACAGCGTGCCGCCGCGCAGCGAATTGGCGCCGCCCATTGTTGAGACGGTGATGTCGAGGGTTTGGCCCACCTTTGTAAATGCGGGCAGCTCTGCGGTAATCATAACAGCTGCAGCATTCTTGGCGTTCAGACCTGATACATCTGTGACGAGCCCGAACCTAGACACCATTGCCTGCATTGACTGGAGGGTGAGGCCGGAATTGCCATCCCCAGTGCCCGACAAACCAACGACGATCCCGTAGCCTACAAGTTGGTTCGCCCGTACCCCAGCCACGCTGGCGATGTCTTTAACGCGTTCCGCATGGGCCGCGGTTTGCGCTAAAAGCACGAAGAGAACGGCTGCGAGGCTGCGCATGAAAAGGGAAGGGAGGGTCATGGGTTCATTGGCCTTAGTAAGGAGATAAATCAGTAAGAATGCGCTGTAACCAACCAGCCTTGGCTGTATTGGCTATATCACCTGCACCAATATATTTGATCTCTGCATTGGCGATGCGGTCCGATGATATGACATTGTTCGAGCTTATATCTTCCGGGCGCACAATTCCGCGCACACGGATGTATTCATCGCCATTGTTCAAGGTTAACTTCTTTTGACCTAAAATCTCAAGATTTCCGCCCTCAAAGACCCGTGCCACGGTGACGGACATTTGCCCAGTCAGACTGTTTGACTGTGCGGCTGATCCAGACCCTGCGAAGGTTTGATCCGTTCCGGAACTCAGCGAGCCTTCCAATCGGTTTAGGCCTAAAATATTTGGCATGTTGAGGTCAAAGCCCGTGGCCTTGTTGTTTGCGGCATTTTGGGACTTTGTCGCCTGGAAATTCTCAGCGAAAGAGACTGTCAAAATATCGCCAATCCGGCTTGCGCGGCGATCCGTTGCAAAGAGCCCGGATTGCGCGGCATTGTAAATCGCCCCCGAAGGATAGCGGGTTTGCAGCTTTGGTGTGAAGGTCATTGGTGCTACGGGCTGAAATTGTGCACTGTTTTGCTCCTCTGAATAGGTGGAGACACAGCCAGCCAAAGATGCGAGCCCTGTACACAATATAATGCCGAAGCTTGTTTTGGAGAGGTTCATGTCCATCTCCCCTACAAGTTATTCGACAAGAAGCGCATCATTTCATCCACGGCCGAAATCGACTTTGAGCTGACTTCATAGGCGCGTTGAGTTTCGATCATATTGACCAACTGCTGCACAACATTAACATTCGAACCTTCGAGAAACCCCTGGCTTAGTTTGCCAAAGCCGGCACTGCGGGGGTTGCCCTCAATCGGTGCGCCGCTGGCTGGAGTTTCAACCAGAAAAGACTCGCCAATCGCTTGCAAACCTTGTGGGTTAACGAAATTGGCAAGCGCTATTTGCCCGACTTCTTGCGGGTCTGATTGTCCTGCGAGCATGACGGAAATGATCCCATCGGAGGACACGTTGATTTCATTGGTGCCTTCAGGGATTTGAATTTCTGGCTGAACGACATAGCCGCTGGATGTTGTGAGCGTGCCTTGGCCATTGCGAGAAAATGTACCATTGCGGGTGTAGCCCATTTGTCCATCAGGCATTAAAACTTGAAAAAACCCAGCGCCGTCGATGGCCAAATCGAGGGAGTTGTCGGTGGACATTAATCCACCCTGTGTATAAAGCTTCTGTGTATTGAGTAGCTTAACGCCAGTTCCGACTGCTGAAGCGGATGTCAACATGGTCCCATCAGCCGTTTGCCCGCCCGCAGATTGGGTCACCTGGTAAAGAAGGCTCTCAAAATTGGGGCGATCGCTTTTAAAACCGGTCGTATTCACATTGGCAAGATTATTGGCAATAATTTGCATCTTGGTTTGTTGTGCGGTGAGGCCAGTTTTGGCGACATGCATGGCTGCTGTGGACATCTTCTAACTCCTAGACCAGAGGTTCAAAGATGTTACTGCAAGAGCCATGCCAAAGCAGTTTTTAGTTTTGTGGGAGCCTCATAAGTTCCGCGCCGCCACGATCAATGTCTTCGGCTAATTTAATAAATTTGATATTCATTTCGAATTGACGTTGGGTCTCTAAAGACAGAACAAGTTCCTCAACAGCGTCCACATTGGACGCTTCAAGCATGCCCTGCGCCACAGTAACTTTTTGGTCTGGCTCAGGTACGGAGCCGTCAAATCTTCGGATATGGCTGTCGGCATGTTTGGTCAGCGTTTCACCGACGGCTGACGTCAGGCCAAAACGCCCAGCTTGAATGTATTGGCCTGGGGGGCCATCAAATGGCTCTATCGAGATATCACCGATATTCGATATTTTCAGATCGTTAAACGGGGGGAGCACGATTGGCTGCAATTTATCATCCAGCACTTTTTCATTGGCGCCATTCACCAAAAATCCCTCTGGATTTAAGGAAAAATCGCCCCGTCTTGTTAAGGATATTTTCCCGCCTGTTGTCGGTTCCACATAAAAATAACCGGAAGAAACAATGGAAATATCTGTTTTCAGACCGGTTTGTTTGAGAGGCCCTGGGCTGTCGGAAAATCCTGACTTTCCAGTCTCCATTCGGAAGACGCGGGCAGTTGCCTGATCCATTGCTTGCACGAATGCCGACCCGCCATCATTTGGGAGATCCTTGCGAAACCCAGGGATATCCACACTACTCAAGTTGTTTGCAGAAGTCGTGCGGACATCGTTCATCGTTTTGATCGAGTTGAGTGCCGTATGTATCATTCTATCCATGATGAACTACCCCTGCCGCTTCATTACATGCGGATGTTAATTATGGTTTGAGTTAAGCTGGTCGTGGTCTCGATGGCTTTGGCCGAGGCTTGATAGTTCCGTTGTGCTGTAATCAAATTCACCAGCTCCTCGGTAATATCCACGTTCGATCGCTCCAGCGAACCTGAGAGAATATTCCCAAACCCTTCGGCACCCGCTTCTCCAACCTGGGGCGTGCCACTCACGGCGGTTTCGACATAGGTGGCATTCCCGATCTGTTTCAGACCGTTTTGGTTGTTAAAGTTGGCCACAACGATCTTCCCCAATGGGTTGTTTTGCCCGTTGGTGTAGTTGGCGCGGATGGTCCCTGAGCTGTCAATTTCCAAACCATCCAAACGACCGGATGTGAAACCATCCTGTTCGACGGACAGCACGGAAAAGGGCTGGGCGAACTGGCTGGAGAGAGAGTAGTCAATATCCAGCGAGATCGAGAAACCTTCCGCTTGTTGCTCATAACGCACGTTGTTTTTCGGGCTCACCAATTTACCCGTCTTGTCGAAGGTTAACTCGCCCTCGTCAATGTAAAGCGGGTAATAGCCATCCACCATGCTTTCGGGTGGTGTGGT
>ERZ1048068.1058-NODE-1058-length-22421-cov-5.249173_pt1 | contig 22421 bp, 21 predicted proteins | sample MGYA00383098_ERZ1048068 | MGnify/ENA primary metagenome ERZ1048068 (study PRJEB29581, sample SAMEA5548368) | metagenome | biome: marine; feature: coastal; material: water | depth 1 m | study: Short-term variability in the microbial, nano- and picoplankton... | reverse complement strand
AGGCCGAGTCCTTACCACTGCTCCATGAGAGCAGTACTCGCTTGATCCCTGTATCAGCTGATTGGGACATTTCAATACCTACAGGCTGTAGCGCAGCCCAAAGCTAGCACCAAAGCCTAGCGTTTGATAACCGAATACTTCCTGATAATCTTCATCGAAAAGATTATCCAATCGAAGGTAGATATCAAGGTTATCCGTTGCACTCAAGTTGGCGTTTACATTAACCAAGGTAAATGCATTCAAGGTAACATCGCCAATATCGGTCTGCTTACCGTTATGCTGGGCATTAGCATTGATTGTTAGATTATCCCTTGCGCGCCAAAGCAAATTTAAACTACCGATGTTTCGTGCACGGCGGATTTCATCAACGCCCTCCTGGGTAGAATCGGTATAGGTGTAGGACGCATCCAATACAAGAGATTCATTCACAAACCATGATGAAGCCAGCTCCAACCCCTTCTGTCTACTGATACCATTGATGTTTATCGGCTGGGAAACCCAGACATCATCGATCCAGTCGTCATTAGTACAATTTTCAATGCATTCAGATTTTGAACCAATTTCGTTTTCCAATTTTGCGTTAAAGTAAGTTGCTTTAACCTCAAGCCGGTCATCTAAAAACTCTTTATCAATACCAAACTCCCAACTCTTCGACTGCTCAGAAATTAGATCTGGGTTGCTTAGGAAACTGCTATAAATACCATAAAGTTCTCCAAAGGTTGGATTTTTAATAGCAGTACCCGAAGCAGCACGGAATCGAGTGCTATCATCCAGACGGTACACAGCCTCAAGTTTCCATGTTTTAGCATTTTCAAAAGAGTCATTGTTATCGTATCTAGCACCAACCGCTACAGTCCACTTATCAGCTGGATCAGCTCTATATTCCAAGGCAATACTGTCGGCATTTCGAGCCAAAAATTGGTTAGCATCACTACCAGTTGCCCAACCACCCAGCTGTTTGAACTCCTCTTTTTCGCGCTCAAGCAATAGGGAAAGCTGCTGATCTGAAGCCTCCCATAGACGAGAGCCAATATATTGGTAATCTTGCTTTTTTGACTCAGTGGCACCATTAGCCACAACAAGACCATCGGCCGTATATTTAAAATCATTGTTTTTAAAATGAGAGTCTGAAAGGCTAATTTTATGATTCCACTTGCCATCATTAGAGGCGAACTGAGCATTTATGCGAGAAGAAAGCCGATCAAAATCACTGTGTAACAAATCATTAAAATCATCGTGAAATGCTGTTCCAATCTTGGCCGCATATTCATCATCATATTCACTTACACCTTCACTTTGGGCTATAGATAATGTCAGTCTCAACTCATCACTGGCATCCACACCGGCTCTAAAATTTATGCTGGTGTTTTCGTATCCATCATTATCATTTGTTCCCGTATTCCGGATAATGTTATCGCCTTCAGATTCTAGGTCAGAAATCCCTAGACTGATATCGTATTTATCCGCTCTATGGCCAATATTAAAACCACGACTTTTCGTAGAAAAACTTCCTGCCTCAGCAAACATATTTGCACTAAATGGCTGGGTGGCACTACGGGTAACTATATTGACCACACCGGCCATAGCATCGCTGCCGCGCAAAGCACTCTGTGACCCACGAATCACTTCGATACGCTCAATATCAGCGGCGGTTAAAGTACCCCAGTTAAGAGCATCATCTCTAGAGGGATCGTTGGCTTCAGCACCATCGATCAGGACTAAAAGATGGTTGGCTTCGCTACCGCGAACCCTTATCTGGGTAAGTGAGCCCTGCACGCCACTGCGGCTAACAGCAAGGCCAGGAACATCGCGAAGCAGATCGCTGACGCTAACCGCAGCGCGATTTTTTAGCTGCTCACTATCGATGACAGTAATTGCGTTGGCGGAACGAGTCGCAGCAATGGGTAGCAGAGAAGCACTGACCAGCACTTCTTCAATATCTTGTTCTGCCTGTGCGGCAAAGGGTAAAACAGCGAATGGTACAAACATCAAAGCAGCGAGAGCTTTCACTTTCGCAGATAGAGTTATATTTTTCATTTTGGGTTCTCTTACACTCACACCCGAGTGACTAAAAGTAATTTAAACGGGGGCGTGCAAGCGAACAGACAGAATCTGTCGATCAGCACAAGACCGCACCCCGCGGTTTGTCTGCGAAGCTATAGGCCGGTCTCCGGACTTATAAGTGAGCAGTTAATTAACAACTGCTCTGTTTGGCTACCTTCCCATGCAAAAATACACAGTGGTCATACAGCCAAGCATTCTTATCTACCGTTGCGGGGGCAGTATCGGAATTGCATTTCTGCCAATCTCTGGCGATGCGCACCGATTTCCCGTTTCACTCTTCCTTTAGTCAATCATCCGACTAAATTCGAGAACCTATTGCAGAAGCAAAGTGAAATCTAATCCCTGTAGATTTTGAAGTCAAACAAATTCTATTGAAAACACTATTTATGATATGACTTGTGGCGTGTTAATCTTTAACCTCAATAATAAGAGTCGATGAAATATGCTTGCTGTACTGATTAAAAGAGTATTGGCTCCAGGAATGGAGTCCACTTACGATGAATTTTCGAGAAAAATTATTCAAGCGGCCGTTCCAGCCCGGGGGTTTATTTCCAGTAAAGCTTTTAAAGATATTAACGACCCCTGTGTGCGCTTTGCACTGATTCAAATGGAGACGCTTGCCGACTGGAAAGCCTGGCAGCAATCCGCTGAACGCGCGCATGCTCTGGGACCCATTCAGCCGCTGATGCTCGAGCCGGAAACTATTACGATATTAGCCACGACCTAGACAGTTAAGTCAAAAAAGCCCTTGGCATCTTGTAATCTAAAGCGCATCCAGAGCCTCTGTGACACGGCGCACTGGCACAACGGTCATCCCCTTAATTGGCTGCTTTGGGACGTTGGCCGCGGGGACAATTGCGCGGGTAAAACCATGCTTTGCCGCCTCGCGCAGACGCTCCTGACCATTGGCCACTGGGCGGATTTCGCCGGCCAGTCCAACCTCGCCAAATACCACCAGATTCTCGGCCAACGCCTGATCGCGAAAGCTGGAGATAACCGCCAATATCAGCGCCAGGTCAGCACTGGTTTCCAACACCTTGACACCACCGACTACATTGACAAAGACATCCTGATCGCCAACGGCAATACCACCATGGCGGTGCAGAACGGCCAACAACATTGAAAGACGGTTGTGATCCAGCCCCACAGTGACACGGCGCGGATTGCCAAGATGACTGTCATCAACCAGTGCCTGAAGCTCTACCAATAAAGGCCGGGTGCCCTCCCAAACCACCATTACCACGCTGCCCGATGAGAAATCCTCACCGCGCTGCAAGAAGATCGCCGAAGGGTTCGGCACTTCCCGCAGCCCTTTGTCAGTCATGGCAAAAACACCCAACTCATTGACCGCGCCAAAACGATTTTTATGGCTGCGTAATGTACGAAAGTGACTGTCGCTGGAACCTTCAAGCATCAGCGAACAATCAATCATATGCTCCAACACCTTGGGACCGGCCAGGGAGCCATCTTTTGTCACATGGCCAACCAAAATCAAAACCGTACCCGTCTGCTTGGCATAGCGCACCAGCATGGCAGCGCTCTCGCGCACCTGGGAGACACTGCCAGGCGCCGATGACACTTCGTCCATATGCATGACCTGAATAGAGTCGACCACGAGGATTTTTGGGCGCTTCTGCTCAGCGACGGCACAGACCGTTTCAACGGATGTCTCAGCCATTATCTGCAATTTATCTGTGGGCAGCCCGAGACGATTGGCACGCATGGCGATCTGCTGCGGCGACTCCTCGCCAGTCACATAGAGTGACGGCTGGTTTTCGGCGAGCTTGCACAGGGTCTGTAGTAACAATGTACTTTTCCCGGCGCCGGGCTCACCGCCCAACAGCACACAGGAGCCTGGCACCAGTCCACCGCCCAGCACCAGATCCAATTCACTGGTTCCAGTACCAATGCGCGGAATTTCATCCAGAGCGATATCGGCAAGAGTTTTTACCGCGCCATCAACAGCCCCGGCAAACCCTGAACGCTGCACTTTGCCACCGCGGGCAGGACTACCCAGGCGAACTTCTGTAAGAGTGTTCCATGCATTGCATTCGCTGCACTGGCCCTGCCACTTGCGGTAGTCGGCACCGCAGTCATTGCATACGTAGGCTGATTTGGTTTTGCTGACCAAGATAATTCTCCTATTAACTAGGCCTTATTTAAGCCTATTACTGTTGTTATGTACAGTAATAAAATATTTCTCAAAAGCCCTTCCGATGGCTACTTTTGAAAGCTACTATGACAGCTAAAAACGAGAAAGCAGTCATCTTTATGCAGCCGACAACCCACAGCGCGAAGTTTATTATTCGCCCAGCAATTCGCCAGGATTGCCGAACTATCTTGGCGTTTATCAAACAGCTGGCAGAGTACGAAAAACTCGCCCATGAAGTGGTGGCTACAGAGGAGAAGCTGCTGACCTCACTGTTTGGCGAACATCCCAGCGCCGAAGTAATTATTGCTGAATATCAGGGCAGTGCCGTCGGCTTTGCCCTGTTCTTTACCAATTATTCGACCTTTTTAGCCCAGCCGGGTATCTATCTTGAAGATCTCTATGTGCATGCAGATATGCGCGGCAGAGGCTATGGAAAAAAGCTGCTGGCTTATCTTGCCAGACTGGCTGTCGAACGCGGCTGCGGGCGACTGGAGTGGTGGGTGCTGGACTGGAATCAAGCGGCCAAGGACTTTTACCAGTCTCTCAATGCTGAGCCTATGGAAGACTGGACAGTTAACCGCTTGTCCGGTGAGTCGCTGGCGACTCTGGCAGATCAGTGCTAATTCAATCTGCAGTTTGCCTCGTCGATCAGCGCGCTTTCTGATAGAGTGTTTGCATGTCTTTAATCCCTGAAAAACCTATTGTGATCTCACCTACCCTGGCAGCTACCATTGGCCTGGAAGAGACCGTGTTACTGCAATTGTTGCAGGAGTGCCGCAGCCATGGCAGCGCGGAGCACAGTCGGGGATATCAGTGGTTTACCCTGAGCGCCGAGAGACTTCTTAGCCTGACCCCCTTTTGGCGGGAAGACGATATTCGCCGACTCTCTATGGGATTGCATGAAAAAGGTCTGCTGTTGATTAACGGCGCCCCCTTCTCTGCCGGGCAGGATTTTTGCTTTGCCTTTAATGAGGCAGTTGCATCAACAGCTGCAAAACCAGCATTCGCTGAATCCGCTACTCAACCCAATATTCAGGCGGCCAATTCCACGCCATATTCGGCCAAGACTATCGGCACCAGCTGGCAACCCAGCCGCGATGCGCTGCGTCAACTCAGCCAACTTGGAGTCACCCAGGCTTTTGCCGAACAGCAAGTGCCGCAGTTTGTCGCCTACTGGCGTGATCGCAATGTGCCGCGACACAGCTGGGAATCAAAGTTTATCAAAGAAGTTTGGCGCCAGTGGCAACAGGCTGAGGCAACCTCGCATCGCCGTCGCCAGGAAGTGGCGCTGTCCAGTGAGTGGCGGCCCTCCACTGATGCACTGCAGATTTTGGTTCGCCAGGGTGGCATCAACGCCAATTTTGTCGAGGATGCGATCCCTGAATTTATTCTCTACTGGCGTGACCGCGGCGATGTCTCCAGCACCTGGGATTCCAAGTTTATTCAGCATATTCGTCGTCAATGGCAATTCTATACGGGAATGATGGAGCAGGACTCGATGCCGCGCACTATCAGTGCTCAGTGGCAGCCGAAAGAATCAGTTTACGATGTTCTGCAAATGGCCAATATCAGTCGTCAGTTTGCCGAACAGTTACTGCCGGAGTTTATTCTCTACTGGCAGGAGAACGGAACACCACAGTGTTCCTGGAGCACAAAATTTCTTCAATATGTAAAACGCCAATGGGCGCGACATATTCAACCTCCAACGGATACAGCACATGGCAAACAGCAAGGATCTAATCCAAAAGGTCGCATCAGGGATCGCAGCATCATCGACGCACTCTCCGACCGCAGCTGGGCGTCCTAAAGCGACACCGGCCAATCCGCAACTGATTGATGCAATCAATCAGGTCTTTGCACTGTTTCAGGTGAATTATCACAACCAGTACTACAGTGCCTTTGGCAACAGCACCAAGTCGGAAAACCTCGCCAAGAAACTGTGGCTCGGCAAGCTGGACAACTTTTCTGCAGAGACGATTTGTGGCGCTGCGGAGAAGATTATTGCCGAGAGTGACTATCTGCCGACTCTGCATAAAATGCTCAATGCCTGCCGCGATGTCGGCATGCCCGAGGGTTTGCCATCGCCACGCAACGCCTACCAGGAAGCGTGCAATAAACCCAGCCCGAAAGCAGCGCAGCAGTGGTCTCACCCGGCAGTGTACGTCGCCGGTCGCGAATGCGGCTGGTATTTTCTCGCCAATACCGTTGAGGCGAAAGCCTTTGTCTCATTTAGCGAAATCTATCAGCAGCTCTGCGAACAGGTTCTGGCTGGCGCGATCTTTACTATTGAGAAACCTGAGGCTTTGCCGGAGACTTCGCTGAAACCAGCCACTAAAAATCAGGCGTTAGCTGAGTTGGATAATTTAAAAACACTATTGCGCTAGAATTTTTAAATTAGCAACTTTGGGCTGCAATGCCTGGCTACGAAAAGTTCTCGGAGACGATTGCTCTATGGCGCAAACATCACTGATTCATAACTCCACGGCAAGACGCATGGCGAAAACTGTGCTCAATGGCTTCCGCAGCTATTTTGCCGCTTATCTCAACGCTACACTGAGTGCCAAAGCGCGCTTTGAAAAAGCCGATTGGCACGGCGTTCAGCAGGCCAATGTCGATCGCCTGGAGCTCTACAAGAAAAAAGTTGCCCAGACTGTGACCTACCTGGGTATGGTAACCAATAAGGATATCGCAAACCGAAATCTGTGGATTGAGGCTAAAAAGGCCTATACCCAACTGGTGTTTAACTTTCCAAATTTTGAAATTGCTGAAACGTTTTTTAACTCGGTGTTCAGCGTTTTACATGATCACGATAAGATCAATGAAGACATTATCTATATTTTATCTTCGCAATTAATTGAAGCGCCAAAGGCCGAGTACAGTATTTTCCTGCGCTACGAGGGCAGCGATTATCGGAATATTTTCCGCCGCATTCTCAAGGAGTCTGAGTTCTCTCTACCCGGCGAGGATATTGAGCTGGATCTAGACTGTATTCTCAACGTTTTTCACCAAGAGGTAGTCCCGGCACTCAGCGGCTCACCGGAAGATTTAAAATTTGATTTACTCGAGTCGATTTTTTACCGCGGCAAGGCAGCCTATATGGTTGGCCGGGTGATAGACGGAAAACAGATCTTCCCCATGGCTCTGGTGATTCTCAATAATGAGCAGGGTCAACTGTATGTGGATACGGCTATTTTCAACTCGGATGAGTTGAGTGTAATTTTTAGTTTTACTCGAAATCACTTTATGGTGGATGCGCCACTGCCCTATCAGTACGCACACTTCCTAAAAACCCTGATGCCGAAAAAGCTCGACTATGAGATATACAATTCTCTGGGGTTTCCCAAGCACGCAAAAACTGAATTTTATCGACAGTCAGTTCAACATCTACGCAACTCCGACGACCAGTTTATTATCGCGCCCGGCATCAAAGGCATGGTGATGATGGTGTTTACCCTGCCCTCATACAATATTGTGTTTAAAATCATCAAAGACAAATTTGCCCCGCCCAAGGAAGTAACCCATCAGGAAGTACGCGATAAATATCGTCTGGTATCCAGACACGATCGCATTGGGCGGATGGCAGATACCCAGGAATTCGATAACCTGGTGTTCCCCCTGGATCGATTTTCAGACTCTCTTCTGGACGAGTTGCATAAAGTTGCCGCTTCATCGATAGAGATCCGCGACAACAGGCTTATCATCAAGCACCTCTACACAGAGCGCTACATGAAACCGCTGAATATTTATTTGGAAAGCGCCAGCGACTACGAAATTTACAGCGCAATGGAGGAGTATGGCAACTGCATTAAACAGCTTGCAGCGGCCAATATTTTCCCAGGAGATATGCCCTTAAAGAATTTTGGTGTTACCCGTCACGGCCGCGTGGTGTTTTATGACTACGATGAAATTGTCGCATTGACTGACTGCAATTTCAGGCGCATTCCGCAACCGCGCACCGCCGAGGAGGAAATGCAAGCGGGCACATGGTACACCGTGGCACCCAATGATATTTTCCCCGAAGAGTTCCGCCTGTTTTTTTCCGGCAATACCAAGGCGCGCAAAATGTTTGAAGAGATGCACAGCGATCTCTATGAAGTTGAATTCTGGCAGGACCTGCAACAAAAAATTCGCGATGGCTTTGTACTCGATGTATTTCCCTACCGCCGCGCCAAGCGCTTTGATCGTGGCAAAACTTCTGTGTTAGAGGTGTTTTCAGATTAACGCAGAGGCAGTTCCGTGCTCATGGTCCCCGAGCGAAGACTCAGGCTGTCGAAGTTGATCGCCTCGATAACCCATTCACTGTCGATACGGTCGCCGACATAATAGGTTTTATCGCCAATAAAAATCCGGTTTTTTGCTGAACCGCTGCGAATATAAATATGCCCGGCAATGGTAATGTCTGGCAGCTGTAACTCTGTTGTGGATGACATTTCCGCCACAGGGTCTCTCGGGGCATTTTCAATCACGGTGGTTTTTTCTGGGGCCGCCTGCTGCGGCATATTTTTTTCTGCAACTGACGCTGTCTCAGGAATCAGCTGCAGTTCTGATTTCGCTGCCGTCTCGATATTAGGCTGGTTAGTCAGGCTGTAAAATCCATAAAAAAGCAGCGCCGCAATCACCAGAATAAAAGCTGCCAGCTTGTAACTGGCTCCGCGCTCAGGCGTCTCTTGATAGGGATCCCAGCCGGCGCTGACAAAATCATCCAGATCCTCAGGCTGCTCTCGTTTGCGATCAGTTTCAGCCTTTTTTAGCGCATTGAGAATATAAGACATTAATTATTCTCCATCAGTCGAGGAGTAGCGTTATCAGTAAACTGATTTAAACGCATCACCGTTTCGCGACCAAGGATGCCATCTGCGGCCAGTCCCTGCTGCTGTTGAAACCTGAGCACCTGTTGAGCAACAGCCGGCGTATAGCGACCACCGCTGATAACTCTTTCTATGCTTTGATCTGCGGCTTGCAGTTGACGCTGCAACCATTCGACTACCTGAGGATTTGACTGCAATCCATTGGCGCTGCCAGCGGTTACCACAAGCGACGAACCGTAACCCAGTGGCGGCTTCCACAAGTAGAGATAGGTTCCATTCCAATTATCCGCAAAGCGCTCTCTGGCCATGGTGGTTTTGCCCTGACGATCTTGCAGACTGACAGTGCTGGCATCCAATCCGGTGAGAAAATAGGTTTTAAGGTAGCCATTTTCACCGCGCAGCCAAACTATGCCTGGACGGTTTACATTTTCGATAGCGCTAAGACTTGCAGCAGTGGTCTTTTCCATACGTAGCTGATGCCGATCTGCGACGGACGAGAGCTCCTCCTCACTGTAGACCTCAGCAGCGCCAATTCCCCAGACAGCCAGAAGCGCTGTAAATGGAGTACCTAGGGATACAGGCCTATCTTTAGGCACCTCTTCTACTGGCCTGCGGTCAACATCTTCTGTCATCTGGACCTCAGCCTGCGGCTTTTCAGCGTCGAGGACTTCGGACTCTGCGACAACAGGCTTGGGAGCTGCGCCGAGTGGCGAAAACAGGCTTGGAGACTGGTAAACTGCTGCCAGTGCCAGCGCGGCGAAAATAACCGCCGCAGCCACGGCCAACCCTGTTTTAGCGCGACTGGTAGTTTTCTTCTCGCTGAGAATTTCTGCGGCTGCCTGGCTGACCAATTTAGCCGAGACGCTTGTCTGCCCGCTGGCATAGGCGGCAACTAGGGCCTGATGACAAACCAGGTTTATTAATCGCGGCACCCCTCCAGTCAGGCGAAACAATACCGCGATACAGGCGGGCTCGAAGATGGCCTTTTTTGCACCGGCACGCTGCAGGCGATGATTGATATAGTTGGAGAGATCATTTTTATCCAGTGGCGATAGATGAAAACGGGAAACCACCCTCTGGTTGAGTTGGCGCAGCTCTTCACGGGCCAGGATGTCCAGCAATTCCGGCTGGCCAACCAGCAGAATATGCAGTAGCTTCTGGGTACTGGTCTCCAGATTACTTAATAGCCGCAGGGTTTCCAGCACCTCAGGGGTCAGGTTCTGCGCCTCTTCAATAACAACCAGGGTTTTTTTACCCTCAGCATGGGCGGCAAGCAGATCGTGATTCAGTGCATCGATACATTTTTTGGTAAATGACAGCTCGGCATCTTCAGGCAGCTGAATATTGAGCTCATCGCAGATACTGGCGAGCACATCAGTTGTGTTGAGCTTACTGTTGAGGATATAGGCAACCCGCACATGGGGCGGGATACGCTTGATCATGGTGCGAGTCAGGGTGGTTTTACCGGTGCCCACCTCGCCAGTTAGCAGGATAAAACCACCCTCGCGATCAAGGCCGTACTTTAAATGAGCGACGGCCTGGCGGTGGTAGATACTCGGGTAGAGAAACCCGGGATCGGGGACAATCGAGAAGGGCTCTCGCTTAAGGGCAAAATGTTGCAGGTAAATGCTCATAGCGCCTCATTGTGCTACTGGGTTGACTGCCCCTCATTAATAAACTCATCAAGCATTGGCTGTATCAAGCCCGCCTCTTTACTGTCTAAATCGCGTTTGATCAGATGCTTGTATTTGTTCTTGGAAAGTTCGCGTGCATCCTCGGCGGTGCGGATAATGGTCGGACGAATAAACATCATCAATACCGATTGGGAGTCCTCACTGCTGGTGGAGCGGAAAAGGCGGCCGAGTAGCGGAATATCCCCGAGCAGTGGCACCTTGGTGGCACTGCCATCGGTTTGGTCTTCAATCAGCCCGCCCAGTATCAACAACTCACCATCCTGAATAAGCACATTGGTTTTCATAGTACTTTTGGAGGTGGTTTGCAGGCCTGGCTCGCCGCTTTTGACCTTTGATGATTCCTGCTCAATTTCCAAGCGCACCGAATTACCCTTGCTGATCTGCGGCATAACCTTGAGTTTTACCCCGACCTCTTCACGATTAATGGTCGTAAAGGGGTTGCTGCTGCCATTGTTGCTGCTGGTAAAGCTGCCGGTCTGAAAAGGCACTTCCTCGCCCACAGAGAGTGCCGCCTCTTCATTATCCAGCGTGACAACAGACGGTGTCGAGAGTATCTTGGTGCTGCCATCTGTCTTCAGTGCCTGAATCAAAACCCCGATTCCCTTTCCAGTCACGGGGTCAAAATCACCTGCCACTCCGATGCTGGTCGCCGCTGCTCCCAATACGCTACCAATATTTGTGATATCCGAGTCACTGATATCACCGTCGGCCCCAGTACTCAGTATTGTCGACAGGAGATTATCAAACTTGGTGAGATAACCACCGCGATCCTTGCTGGTATAAGCCAGCTGTGAGCTGATACGCTTGGCCTGATCTTCAGACAGTTCGGCAATAACCGCTTCAATTAACACCTGCGGTCTGGCGCGATCGAGTTTTCCGACAACAGTGCGGATCTCTCTAACCACAGCCGAGGGTGCCGCGACGACCAGGGCATTATTGAGCTCATCAATCTGTATCTGGTAGGCGGATTTCTGCTTGGTTTTGCGATCTGTGCCAGATTCTCCAGCAAGGCGCAGAAAGATGTCCGACCGCAGCATCCCTTCAACAATCGGCTTGATCTCTGCGGCGCGGGCAAAATCGAGGTAGATAACCTCGACACTGCCAGTTTTTGTCGACTCCTGGTCCAGTGTCTGCAACATCGCTCTAAACGCACGACGCGCAGTGCTCGGTCCGCTGACAATAATGCGGTTATTTATTTCATCTTCGACCAGCGACAGCTCTTGCTTTTGCAACTGCTTTAGCTGGGTAGCGATATGCACCGCCTCACCGGCAGAAATATGTTTTAGCGTGACCACCTCAATGGCGGTCTGCTCTGGATCATCCAGCTCGGCAACAAGGTCCTGGAGACGCTTAATGTTAGAGGCGATATCGGTGACCACAATAGCATTACTTTGTGCAAAGGCCTGAAGTCGCGATCCGGAGCTCATCACAGGCTTTAAGACCGGCACCAGGGTAGTCACCTGACTATGCTGTATCTTGATCACCTTGGTGATCAACTTGTTGTTACCACTGTCTCCACCAGAGAAGGTAAATGCCTGGTTAAATGGCAAGATACGTGTCACCACACCATCGTCGACCGCCTGAAAACCTTGCACCTGTAGCGAGGAGAGTGCGGCGCTGTATAACAGCTCGGCATCGATCGCCTCTGGCGCAATAATCGTCACCTTACCTTTGACGCGAGGATCGAGAACAAAGGATTTACCGGTAATCTCTGCGACACTTTCAATCACACTGCGGATATCCGCATCGCGGAAGTTGATTCTTACTTTTTCCTCTGCAGCTGCCTCGGCAACCATTGCAGCCAATAGGCCTAGCACCCCCACAAAACGCATCATTGTTTTGCCAAACCCTGGTTTTTGCTCAGTCATTATTTTTCTCATTTTATTTATTCAGTCCGAATTTCGGTAACATTTTAGCGGATAGGCTGGCGGCGTTAACATACACAACCACTGGCTGCCCGTCGCGAATCACGGTCACAGGTAGGCTGCTCTGGGTGCTGTATTTAACCCACTGCTGTGGATCTGACATCAACTCTTGAACGCCTACGCCGCCGACGTCAACAACCACATCGTTATCTTCCAGATCTGCCAGCATCCGCATTTCTTTGGAGAGCTTATTGAGCTTGAACCCACTGCCATACTCATCCACCCTGATCGGAACGGCACCGAACATGTTGGCCATAGCAAAGCCGCCATCCTCTTGTTGGCCACCCGCATCAACTACTGGCCGCTGTGTCTCAATAACCGAATCAGCTTTAGCCATCAAAATCTGTTTGTTTGTTCCATTTTGTTTGACGATGATGCGGTACGGCTCAATCTTCTCGATGGTGACAGCGGATCCAAGCTTATCGCCAACATGGTAGACTTTTTGCGGCTTGCCATTAAACGCGATGGTTGCTGATGCGATAGTATCGGAAATCATCACGCCCAAAAGTTTTGCATTTAATGTCGCATTTTCCAACTCCACCACTTCCGTGATTTCATTGACAGGCTGGCTACCGCTAAACCAGTTCCAGCGCAGACTGGCATTATTCAGTTTTACAGGCGCTATGGGTTTAACCGTTTCACCCTCCTCAATGTAGAGAACTGCAATTGAGGCCAACAACAGAATACACAGCAATCCCAGTAATAAATTACTTAGAACAACGGCTCGCTGGGCCAGAGAACCCGCTGTAAAGGCGGTTAGAATTTTTCGTGGCTGGAACGCTTTATTTAACATCGCTGACCTCAATATTAGCTGCATATGAAGCGGCGGCGCTCGCAGATGATTTTATTGCCAGAGTCTCCAGGGTCAGGCCCTGACAGGTCAGCTGATGGATAAGCGTGAGCAATCGGTTGGCGCTGGAACCGCTAACTGACAATGAGTACGACGATGCATTGCCCTGCTCCAGATTCAGGAGCTTTAGCTGATTTCTTCTCACAACACGGGTAATGACAGCTTTCTTTTTGCCACTCTGAATTACCTGTCTGCCACAGTTGCTATCGAGGCGGGCAACCACTTCAGCCTGCTGACGCAACCACTGCATATCGTCATTCAGGCGCTGGTAACGCTGCTCGAGTTCGGCATTCTTTCCCACAGCAGGCAGCAGCGCCATGTAGATAGCCGCTACAACCACAAGCCCTGCGCCCAGTTTAATGATCAACCTTTCCCGAGGCTGCAAGCCAGAGAACCAGCTGACGAGATTGCTTGATAGATTCATGATTGACTCACCTCTTCAAGATCAATCCTGGTTATCTCGCCAATCTGCTGACTGCTTATCTTAAACCCCGAGATGTTAATTTTTGCCAGCTGTAATTTATTGGCATTTTTCACTTCTAGCTGAATTTTAGAACCATTTGTAGACAGGGATACCAGATCACAGTCGCAAGCGGACATAAATGGGTCGAGAGCGGTGAGCGCCCGCATAGCCGGTGCACTTGCACTTGCACGCTGCTTAAATAAATTAGCCAGTAACAGTTCGCCATTTGCTCTTACTGTTTCCGGTTTGGCTCTTTTTCCGGGGAAAACATTGCCAAACCCAGAGCTAACCTGCTTTTCAAGCTGGGCAACTGTCTCCTCAAGCTTGGCGTTGGCGACCTGAAGGTAGCCAAATCCCAATACCACGACCAGCACCAAAAGCGCGGCGCTCGATAGCCAGGAGCCTCTGTTGGCGGGCTTGACAGAGGGTGAAAATTCACCCATTAAAAGATTGGCTGAGAGCGGCAACTCGGAGAGTGGCCAGTCAATATCGTTGGCGTTAATATCTGCCTCACCGCGCAGATCTTCTGGAATAAGGGCTGCATCCGGCAAGGAGATTGACAGTCGCGGCGCTGAATCTGCAGCATCGATCAAGCGGCGAACCCTGCTCCAGGCCAGTGTCGGGGCAGCGGCAAATCCACCACCCACAGAATCACGCACCAGAAATAATCCCTCGCGCCAGACCATACTGATTCGCCCCTCTTCAGCGGGCACTGCAAAGTAATCGGCAACCAGCGCTGCGGGTGATACCTGAGCGTTCGCGGCAATCCGCAACCACTCGCGCATATCCTGCTTGCTGACTGCCGTAACATCTATTTGCTTTTTATCACCTGCGGTTATGACTGCACCTATCACAAAGTGCATATCTTCCACGGGCTGTAGAAGGCGATCTTCAAGAATCCAGGGAATCAGCTCTGACCATTTTCTCTGCGGGGCAGTCGGCGCATCGATACGGTGCACGGTGACACGTTCTGAAGGCACCCAGAGCGCCATAGATTTGGACTCGTTCCCCACAGTGACCAGATGGCGGTCAAGGTGGTGAATATGGTCAACAGATAATGTCATTCAGAACATTCCCTAATAATTGGCGTTATAGTTGTTGTTCGGCACTGCTTCACAGAGAGGCTGCATATAATACTCTCTATCTCTTTCGCCATCACTATCATCAGAAATAATGCCGGAATCATCATCTGCAACGCTGGCAAATAGTAACGTTGTAACCCCGGTGGGTACAACCGTTATCTCACGACTTATGACCGCCGGAGCGCCTCGTCCTTGGCGATGCATGATACTTTTAACCAGAAGCCTTGATTGTCCCAGGGTTACTTGAATATTGAGCTGGAAAAATGCTGTTTTGACATCGACAAGCGCTTCGGGCCAACGTGCCTGAACCTGCTGTTCGCCGATCATCAGAAACTCATTGACTACCTTATGGAACGCGGCGAGATTCGTGTAGGGGCGTCCGCTGACAACCAGCTCGACAAACTCGATGCCTAAACCGTCACTCATTGCCAACAATATCTGGTTTGACGCTGTATTAATATTGATCGGAGTGATCTCTGGCAACGCGGTAATCCAGGGACTGAGAAGCTGCAGGTCACTGAGGCTGTAGCCCTCCATTGCCGCCAATTCACCAGCGTCTGTAATCATACCATTGTGGGGGAACCGCGGCGGGTCATAGAGACTGTATTCAGACTGTTCCGCTCCGTAGCTGTTAACCTTGGAATCATCGTTGTCCAGCCAGTCGACAATTACCGCAACTCTGGAGGCATCAGGCATATAGTCTAAAGATTGCAGAAGGCTCTCCCAGACTCGGGCATGACCGACAATGCTTCCATCCGTCTCTTTGTTTAAAGACGATGCCGTATAGTTACTCAGACTGTTGAGGTTAAAGCGCGACTGTAAATCGACGATACAGCCGGCGATATTGCCCCCGTCCACAGGCAGAAATGGGATAGCCTGAGCCCAATCTTCCAGAAAATGGTCGCTTTTGACGTCGTCATTCCCGGGCAGTAGCAAATCCCTAGCCCAATTCTCGGCACTGATGGCCAGCAACACGGCTTGGTCACTGTGCAGGGATCCGGCAGCCTGGGAGACCTGAATCTGATGACGATAAAAAATATTCCCCAGAATGATAGTCACGGCAAGGGTGAGAATAAGCGTCGCCAAAAGAGCAACACCACGCTGACCGGATGGCGACTGACTAGCGTTGCTCATCGCCCCTCCCCGGAGCTGGAACCCGAGTTGTTGCGCCCTACCTGCGGATCAAAATCAAGACCGGGAATAAGGCGGGTGGTTGTCGAGCCGTTGACCAGTGTAATGGTAATACGAATCATTCTTGGCAGGCTGAGTGGCGTATGGGTTTCATTGAGTGGCGGCCAGTCCGGCACAAACTGCTTGGCACGAGAGAGTTGTTCAATATCGATACTTTCAACGTTGTCTAGCAGTATCAGTCGATTGCCATCGTCGTTAAGGGATGTCGCAGTAATCGGCCAGAAACGTCTCTCCAACTGATCATCTGCATTGAGGCGGTACTCAATACGGCTCACACCGGTGGGATTTGATGCTGTCAACGGCCCACCCCCGCGACTAAAGCGCACCCCAAACTGATCCGGATCCGTGATGTACGCCGGCTCTTTTGAATCCAGGCCATCGGCAAAAAGTCGCGGCCGCATGTGAAACAGATCACGGTTAATAATCTGCCAGGCCCGCTGCAACTGCGCCTCGCTAGCCGAGGTGCCGCGGCTGCGCTCGTTAGCGCCGAGAATAACCTCTACAGCCTGGTAGGACATCACTGACATCACCGCCAGCAGCAGCAGAGAGACAACTGCCTCGATAAGGGTAAAACCAGACTGGGCTCTGTGATTGGCGCTCTTACCGCGCGAGAGTGATCGCACAACCATCAGTTTTTTACTACCAGATAGACAAATAACGCGGCGCTGTTGCGCTCGCTGTCGGGCAGCCCAACCTCTACCTGGTGGCGGTAGAGGTCATTTCCCATCGCTTCTTTGATCTCCAGCTGCCAACGCCAATCGTAATCACCCTGAGTGTCGATACCCTTGATGGGGCGTTTAGTTTTTATTTGTCTCGCCGTCCACTTTTCGGCGTCCTGGTAGCGCTCGATAAGATGGTTCCATGAAACCTGCGCCGAGTAAAATTGTTCGCGCAGGCGAATTCGTTCGTCGGCATACTGCTGCACAAGATACAGGGCACTGCCCATCACCCAACCCAGAATGCTCAGCGCAACCGCCACTTCAATCAGCGTAAAGCCGGCCAGGCGACGGGTGCCCACCGAGGCGTTCATGGTGCCAACCTCTTAACTATCATTGCTGCGGCCTCTTCATCCCATGTGTATTTATAGCTGATTGGATTCGAGTCAAAGGTCAAAATCATTTCGGAATTCGGCTCAATATAGCCATCGGGCATAAACGCGATAACCGGAACCAGGGTCTTGTTATCCTCAGCATCGCTGTATTCATCTGCATCTTCAAAGATAGTATCACTGGGCAAAAGCCATTCCATGCGAGCACCCTTTTCCATCGAAAAGGATTCGGGGTAGGTGACGGGAAACCAGTGTTGGCGATAATAGGCCGCCACTCGAAGAGCGCCCACGTCGGCCTGCGGCTCATTTGGTTTGCCTATGACGCCATAGGGAACGGCCTCGAGGGCCGCCTGATCGGAGAGCTGATTTAGCCAAACCAGCAAATTGTCCGCCTGGCTTTTGTAGCGCCGGTCAAACGCCTGATTGATAGCAAACAGACTCATCGCTGAGATGGTAGCCAAAATAATCACCACCACGCTAACCTCAATAAGTGTAAAACCGCCCTGGCGACTGTGAGACTGTCTCATTTTACTTTAATCATTTGTTGATACTTGTAATGCCTTTAGAAAAGCGCCAGCCCTTACTTAATATTCCAATTGCCCCAGTCCGCATTGGAGCCTTCACCACCCTCTTGGTTATCAACACCCAGAGTATAGATATCGATCTCTTTACCGCGGCGACCAGGATTGGCGTACTTGTATGGCTGCCCCCAGGGATCTTCGGGTTCTTTTTCCAGATAGGGGCCACTCCAGTTATCCAGGCCGCCGGGATTGGAGACCAGCGCGCCCAGACCCTGGCTTGTGGTTGGGTAGCGATAGTTATCCAAACGGTAAAATTTCAGCGCGCTCTCAATCACGCGAATATCCTGGGCAACACGTGTCTGTTCAGCCTGCTGCACCTTTTTAAACAGTGTCGGCCCAATCATCGCACCCAACAGCGCAATAACCACAACAACAACCATCATTTCGATCAGCGTAAAACCCGCCTGTTTTTTCTTAACTACCATTTGTGAAACCCTCAAAATTTAACCACTAAACTATTTGTTCTCTACTTAAATCATATTGTTCATATCCATAATTGGCAGCATCACCGCGGCCACTACAGATAAAATGATCATACCCATAAAAATAATCAGTATCGGATTCATCAACTTTAAAAACACCTCCACGGCATTACTCAGCCGCAGGGAATAGTATTCCGACACTCTCAAAAGCATTTTATCCAGCTCACTGGAGGCCTCACCACTACCCACCATATGGACCAAAAAGCCACTACCCAAATCGCTGTCCTGCAGTGCCTTCTGCATACTGCTGCCCTGGCGCATTGCTTCGGTAACAGCCTCCATCTTGCGACGCAGATAGAGATTGCTGACCACGGATGAAGAAATCTTTAAGGCTGCAAGAGCCGGCACCCCATTACTAAGCAACACCCCGAGACTTCGCGCCCAGTCGGCTATGTTCGCCATGCGGATCCAGCGACCCATACCGGGCATAGACAACATAAAGGCGTGCCAGCGCTCTTTGCGCTGGGGATTTTTCATCGCCTGGGTGAAAATCAAAAATAACCCGCATGCAGCGACCAGGACGAATAGTCCATAGTTTTGCGTAAACTCACTGACATTGATAACAGCTCTGGTGACCAGTGGCAGCTCACGATTGGAGCTGGCAAAGATAGCAGTAATTTTTGGCACCACCCAGACCATCATAATTGCCACGACAATTATTGAGGTGCTAATCAGGGTCACTGGATAGATCATCGCCCGACTGATGGTTTTACGATTTTCAGCACTGCTCTCAATATCTTCAGCGAGGCGCAAAAGCACCTCGTGCAGATGGCCACTCTCTTCACCGACACTGATACCGGCAACCACACTTTCGGGAATTTTGTAGGGTGAGCGACGCAGGGCTTCAGAAAAACTGCGACCCTCGGTGATTTCACTGCGCCAACTCTGCAGCATACGGCGCTGCTTCTCCGTCTCGGCCTGCTCGATGGTCATGCGCAGGGCATCCTCGAGAGGCAGACCAGACTGGATAAGAATCGCCTGCTGCTGAAGCAATAGTGATAAATCAAAATTATTGACCCGCGCCTCGCGAGCACCGCCGCGGGCCACAGTGGTTGCGCCACTGACCTCTTTAACAGCCGAGGGTAACAGGCTCTTTTCCTTAAGCAAGCGTCGCGCATGGCGCTCGGAGTCTGCGGTTATAACCCCGCTTACCTGCTTGCCAGCGGTGTCATAGGCGAAGTAATCATAGGCAGCCATAATTACACGCTAGTGACGCGAAGAACTTCTTCGACTGTAGTCACGCCCTCACGAACCAGGTCAAAACCGGCATCGCGGATACTCGGCACAGTGCGCCGAATTAGATTTTCAAGTTCCAGCTCGCCGGCATTTTCATGAATCAGCGTCTGCAGCTCAGGGCTCACAGTGACTAGCTCAAAGAGTGCCTGACGACCAATAAAACCAGTATTATTACATTCCGAACAGCCATGGGATTGGTAAACTTCAGCACCCTCAGGCAGCTCCAGTAAATTGCGATTAAATTCATTTGGCTGCACTTTCTCCCGACACTGGGTGCAGAGTTTGCGTACCAGTCGCTGGGAGGCAATTCCACGTATTGTCGATGCCAACAGGAAGCTGTCGACACCCAGGTCCTGCAATCGGGTGACCGCGCCTGCAGCTGTGTTGGTATGCAGCGTCGACAACACCAAGTGACCGGTCAAACTGGCTTGGGTAGCAATCTCGGCAGTTTCGCCATCGCGAATCTCACCGATAAGGATCACATCCGGGTCCTGACGCAAAATAGCCCGCAGTCCGCGGGCAAAGGTCATGCCGGCACGCAGATTGATCTGCGTCTGGCTAATTCCGGGAAGATCGTACTCCACCGGATCCTCGACGGTCATAATATTGCGCTGCTTACGATCCATCTGCTGTAGGGCTGAATACAGCGTAGTGGTTTTACCCGAGCCGGTGGGGCCGGTGACCAGAATAATACCGTGTGGACGCGAGATCAGGTCGATCAATTCCTCCTTGGTCTTTTCGGGCATACCCAGATCATTGGTCTGCTGCTTGCCGGCATCTTTATCCAGCAATCGCATAACCACGCGCTCGCCATGACTCGAGGGCATGGTCGACACTCGCAGGTCAATACTGCGACCACCAAGGCGCACAGCCATGCGACCATCCTGTGGCAGACGGCGCTCGGCGATATCCAGCTTTGACATAACCTTGATACGCGAAATCAGCAGTGGCGCTATCTGGATGGAAGGGGTTAATACTGTGCGCAGGACACCGTCGAGACGGAAGCGAACTAAGGCCTCTTTTTCATAGGGTTCAATATGGATATCCGAGGCATTTTCTTTGAGGGATTCGGCAAGTATCGCGTTCAGCAAGCGCACTATGGGCGCATCGTTTTCCGCGTCTAGGAGATCGCCAGCCTCTTCAATTTCTGCCGCTGCAGACTCGAGATCAACAAAATCCTGAATATTTGCCATAACCGCTTCAGAGGAGTTCTGCGTGCCGCTGTATAGCTTACCGAGCAGCTCATCAAAGTCGTCGTCGGGTATACTGCGAATGCCCAGATCGCCACTGGTGATTCTGGAAACCTCAGCAATTGCCCAGTCAGGCGCCTCTGACCCCAACAGCAATTCGCCATCGTCGCGGAGCACACGATTGGTGCGCGCGAACTCATAGGGGAGCAAAGCAAGGGCTTCTTGGGTCATAGGTACCTCTAAATTCTCTATTTCAACAACATTCAAGCGCCGCAATTAGAGGGGCTTGAGTTATGCCACAGCCAACCATCTCAGCCTTGATAGCTAGCTATTTTAGTTATTATTCTTTAACCGGTTTCGAACCAGCCATTGATGGAAAAGGGAAAGGCCGAACATTGTTGACGGCAGCACCAGACACCTCGGTTATTTTAACCGCGCCCTCTTTCTCCACTTCATCAATACGCACCACAGACTGCATCGGAATAAAGCTGCGCTTTACGCCAGAAAACTCATTTTTTAGCTTTTCTTCGGCGGGATCAACAATCATCTGCGAGCGCTCACCGAAGACAAATTCCTCAACTTCGAGAAAGCCCCAGAGGTCGCTTTGAAAAACATGCTGAGCATAAATTTCATAAACTTCCTGCTGGTTAAAAAATGTGATTCTGTAAATTGGTTGACTGGACATCAAGGTACACACAATCTGCTACGGTTAATGGCCGGCAATAATAGCACAACAAGACACTATGGCACGGCTTTATGTTGCGAATTAGGCGGGCACAGCTATAATGCACGACCCTAATATTTGATCAAAGATTAACCAATCCGATGACAGCAAAATCCGTAAAAAAATTGCATATAGTCACCCACGGCTGCCAGATGAATGAGTACGACTCGGCACGTATGGGCGACCTGCTTGGAGAGAGTCATCAGATGGTTGCCACAGACGACCCCAAAGAAGCCGACGTTATTTTGCTCAACACCTGCTCAATACGCGAGAAAGCCCAGGAAAAAGTCTTCCACCAGCTGGGGCGCTGGAAACATTTAAAGGCGTCAAATCCAGACCTGATTATCGGTGTTGGCGGCTGTGTAGCTAGCCAGGAGGGGGATGCCATCGCCAAGCGCGCACCCTTTGTCGACCTGGTCTTTGGCCCCCAAACGCTGCATCGCCTGCCGGAAATGATGGAAACCCGCAAAAGTGACGGCACAGTTGTTGTCGATATCAGCTTCCCGGAAATTGAAAAGTTCGACAGCCTGCCAACCCCGGAGGCGGATGGTGTATCAGCCTTTGTCTCGATCATGGAAGGCTGCTCAAAGTACTGCTCGTTTTGCGTGGTTCCCTATACCCGGGGCGAAGAGGTAAGCCGTCCCATGGCTGATGTACTCGCCGAGGTCAGCGCACTTGCCGAACAGGGTGTCCGTGAAGTCAATCTACTGGGCCAGAACGTCAACGCCTACCGCGGCGAGATGCCCGACGGCACGATCTGTGACTTTGCCGAGCTATTGCCCTACGTGGCTGGTATCGATGGCATCGACAGAATTCGCTACACCACCTCTCACCCTGTGGAGTTTTCCGACGCGCTTATTCAAGCTTATGCACAGATTCCGGAACTGGTCAGCCATCTTCATCTGCCAGTACAGAGTGGCTCGGATCGAAT
>ERZ1048068.1055-NODE-1055-length-22428-cov-6.026997_pt1 | contig 22428 bp, 19 predicted proteins | sample MGYA00383098_ERZ1048068 | MGnify/ENA primary metagenome ERZ1048068 (study PRJEB29581, sample SAMEA5548368) | metagenome | biome: marine; feature: coastal; material: water | depth 1 m | study: Short-term variability in the microbial, nano- and picoplankton... | reverse complement strand
GCCCTTGAAAGAGAATTTGTGGTTTGTTCTTTTAGAATACTTTATACTCTACAGTTTCTTTATTTTCGAACTTCGTAAAACATCTAATATTATAAAATTATAAATGCTTAATTTTTACTTTTATATTAGAGAGATTTTTGTAATTTAGACGCTAATTTGTGAACTAGATTATGAAAAGACTCACTATAAAGGACATTGCAAAGGAATTTAATGTTTCTATTTCTACGGTGTCTAAAGCACTGAATGATAGCTATGAAATTAGTTTAAGCACAAAAGAAAAAATTAAGAAATATGCAAAAGCAAACAACTACAAACCTAATTTTAATGCTTTAAGCTTAAAAAACAGGCAAACAAAAACAATAGGAATTATTATTCCTAACATGCTTAACTATTTCTTCGCTCAAGTTTTTAATGGAATAGAAAAAGTAGCAAACAATAGAGGCTATAAAATAATTTCATGTATTTCTAATGAATCCTTTAAGAAAGAAGTAGAGACTATAGGAATGCTTTCTAACGGAAGTATAGATGGTTTTATTTTATCTCTAGCAGAAGAAACTGTTTCTAAAAATGATTTTAATCATTTTAAAGAAGTATTAGATAACGGAACACCTATTGTTATGTTTGATAGAGTTGCAGAAAATTTAAAATGCGACAAAGTAGTCACCGATAATTTTGACAGTGCAAGAAGCACGGTTGCATACTTGGTTAAATCTGGACATAAAAACATTGCATTTATTTCAACTATAAATAACTTAGAAATTGGAAGAAGAAGGCAATTAGGTTATTTGAAAGGATTGGAAGATTACAACATAAAAGCCGAAAAGAATCTAATCATAAATATAGATGACAACTATAAAAATTATGAAAAAATCCTAGAACCTATTTTTAAAAACAACAATATTGACAGCGTTATTGCTACAGATGAATCTTCTGCAATTGCAGCAATGAAAGTTGCCATTAAAAAGGGGCATAAAATTCCTGAAAATTTTTCTGTTATTTCTTTTTCTAATGGGATTTTAGCAAGACACTCAAGTCCAAGAATGACAACGGTTAGTCAGCATGGAAAAATTATGGGAGAAAAGGCTGCTGAAATGCTTATCAATAGATTAGAAGACAAATCTGAAGAAAAAAAGAAACCCAACACAATCGTTGTTAAAACTGATTTGGTAGAAAGAAACTCCACCAAAAAAATCTTCTAATTTTCCTCAAAACATGAATCTGTCTAAAGTAAAATTAGTAGTTTCTGATATGGACGGGACTCTATTGAATTCTAATGGAGAGGTTAGTGATGTCTTCTTTACATTATTTGATCAATTAAAAAATAAAAATATTCATTTTTGTGCTGCAAGCGGAAGACAATACAACAGCATCGTTCATAAATTAGCCTCCATAAAAGAGGATATCTTTGTAATCGCTGAAAATGGTGGAATTGCCAAAAAAGGAGATACATTATTAGCCTTAAATTCTCTGTCTGCAGAAAAAATAAAAAAAATAATTCCTATTTTAAGAACTATAGATAATGCGCACGTAGTTTTGTGCGGAAAAAATGAAGCCTTTATAGAGTCTAAAAACAAACAATTCATAGACTTATTCCAAGAATACTATCACAGCTATAAAATAGTATCTGATTTGACAAAAATAGCAGATTGGGAAGACTTTTTAAAAATTGCAATTTATCATTTTACTTCATCAGAAGATTTTATTTACCCAAACCTAAAAGAATTTGAAGATGAATTACTCATTAAAATTTCTGGTAAAAATTGGTTGGATATTTCTGATAAAAAAGCGAATAAAGGAAATGCATTAAAGAAAGTGCAGAGACTATTAAATATTACCAAAGAAGAAACACTTGTTTTTGGAGATTATCACAATGACATAGAAATGCTAAAAGAAGCCGATTTTAGCTTTGCAATGAAAAATGCCCACGAAGACATTCTTAAAATTGCAAATTATACCACAGAAAGTAATGATAATTTTGGTGTAGAAAAGGTGGTTGCACTTTTAGTATAAAATAACTCAATTTGAGCGCTTTTAGTTTGTTAGCAAATGTTGCCCTATAGCAATTGTATTGCTTTTTAAGCCATTTAATTTTTTAATTAAAGCTATCGTTGTGTTAAACTTTTTCGCAATAGAATACAATGTATCCCCTTTTTTCACCTTGTAATAATTTTCAATTGTATTCTTTGGCTTTATCTCTTTTTTTGTATTCTTTTTAATTTTAAAATCTTTTCTTTTTATTTTATCAAATTCATATAATTTATAGTTTTCGATAATTTTAATTAGCTTGTTGGGGTATTTTTTATCGGTTGCATATCCTGCCTTCTTTAATCCTTTCGCCCATCTCTTATAGTCCTTTAAACCGTATTTAAATAAAAAAGAATATCTTTTTCTTTTCGATAAAAATGCAGAGTGATCTTCGTAAGAAGTCTGCACATATTGGTATTTTCTAAAACACTCTCCTTTTTCATCATCATCATGATATACTCGAGCCCCTTTCCATTGTGTATGACATTTTATACCAAAATGATTGTTAGATTTAAGTGCAAGTTCGCTTCTTCCCCTCCCAGACTCTAAAATCCCTTGTGCCAACGTTATACTTGCGGGAATTTTACTTTCATGCATTTCTTTTACTGCAATTGGCGCATATTTTCTTATATATGCTATTGTATGGGTATTTAATTTAGGGTTTTTCTTTAACAACCTTTTTGTAAATTCTTTTTGATTTACAGAGGGTAATTTTTTGGGTTTTAATTCATTTGAAACAATACTTGGGTGCTTCTTATTATAACTAAGCTTTTTACGTGAACCACAGCTAACAGCAACCAAAAAGAGAACACAATACAATACAACCTTTAACCTCATAAAACCTTAATTATTTCCTGATTTAGTTTTTTTAATTTTTGATTAACCCCTTCTATTCCTTGAATTCCTCCTGTATGAATTGCTAAAATTTTTGTGCCTTCGCTAAAATGTTCTTTTCTAATTAGATCTAAAATACCAAACAATATTTTACCAGTGTAAATAGGGTCTAACAAAATACTTGTTTCTTCTTTAAAAGTATTAATAAAATCAACTAAATGGTCATTAAATTTTGCATAACCACCAAAATGGTAGTCTTTTATTAAACTCCAATTGTCATTATTAATTGTATATTTTTTAATTTCTTCCGATAAAAAATTCCCTTTTAATGCTGGAAAACCGATAACTTTCTGATCCTTCTTAAGGGATTTTATCAATCCAGAAATTGTTCCTCCTGTTCCCACAGCTGCACAAATATAATTGAATTGTTGATCTTCTTTTGTTAAAATTTCTTCACAACCTTTAACGGCTAAATAATTAGTACCTCCCTCTGGAATTAGATAAAAATCACCCCATTTATTTTTCATCTTTTCAACAAAGCCAAATGATGATTTTTGCCTGTATTGTTCTCTAGAAACAAACTGAAACTTCATCCCATTTTTATAGGCTTCTCTCAAGGTTGCATTTTCTTTTAAGGTTTCCTCAAGGTTTTTACCCAATTCATCTCCTCTTATAATTCCAAAAGTTTTAAAACCAGCTAGTTTACCCGCAACAGCTGTTGCTAAAATATGATTAGAAAATGCGCCTCCAAAAGTAAGTAGTGCATTTTTTTTTAGTTTTTTAGCTTCTTGTAAATTGTATTTTAATTTTCTAAATTTATTTCCAGAAACAAAAGGATGAATTAAATCTTCTCTTTTTATAAAGAGCTCAATTTTTTTTTCTTTCAAAATTGGAAGAAAAATTTGCTGGTTTTTAGTTTTTATGATTGTGTTAAAGTTCATTATTTGTCGTTCCTATTTAAAAAGGAATCGATAATTTAATTATCTATCAGTTTGAGAAGTTCTAAAGCAAATACCATCTCAAGTTATTAAAAATATTCATTATTACTTTAAAAATTAAAAAAGAGAAAATTATAATTTTTACTATTTTTCTTTACACACACAAAAAAAAATTAATTAAAATTAGAAACTTCAGCTTCTATCTTTTCCCATTCTTCCATTAGGTTGTCTAGTGTTGCTTTGTCTGATTTGTATTTTTCAAAGAAATTTGGCCTTGCAGAAACCTCCTCATAATTCTTCGCTAACTCTATATCTATCTTTGCTATTTGAGTTTCTATATTCGCAATTTCAGCTTCTTTTTTAGAGAGTTTGTTCTTTAGTTTTTTCAACTCTTTTTCTCGTTCTCTAGTCATTAGATGCCCTTCTTTTTTATCCGAAGTCTTATCTGTTTTTACTACTGTTCTTTTTTCTGCTTCTCTAAGGTTCTCAATTTTGTGTTGTTCTAAAAAATAATCTATATCTCCTAAATATTCTTTAATTACTTTGTCTTTAAAACCATAGACAGTTGATGTTAAACCTTGTAAAAAATCTCTATCGTGTGATACTAAAATTAACGTTCCATGAAAACTTTTTAACGCTTCTTTTAAAACATTTTTTGAAGTTATGTCTAGATGATTTGTGGGCTCATCCATTATTAGTACGTTAAAAGGTGACAATAATAATTTACACAATGCCAACCTATTTCTTTCACCTCCAGAAAGTACTTTTGCTTTTTTATCAACTGCATCTCCACCAAATAAGAAAGAACCTAACATATCTCTCACACGCATTCTATTTCCATCATTTGCAGCATCTTCCATGATTTCTAAAACCGTTTTTTCTGGCGGTAAATGTTCGGACTGATTTTGTGCAAAATATCCAACTTCTACATTATGACCGAGTTTTAAATGACCTGAAAAAGGGATTTCACCAACCATCATTTTTGCCAAAGTAGATTTTCCTTGTCCGTTCTGACCCACAAAAGCAATCTTACTATTCCTTTCAATTAATAAATCTACATTTTCTAAAACATGCTTATCACCATAACTCTTGCTTAATTTTTCTGCTTCAACAATTATTTTACCCGGTTCTTTGGAGATTGCAAAACGAACATTCATTGCTTGGTTGTCATCTTGATCAACTTCAATTAACTCAACTTTGTCTAGCTGCTTCATTAAAGATTGTGCCATAGATGCTTTACTAGCCTTTGCTTTGAACTTATTAATGAGATGCTGTTTTTGCTTAATTTCTTTTTCTTGATTTTTCTGAGCTTGTAATTGCTTTTCTTTAATCTCTGCTCTTAATAATAGGAACTGTGAGTATGGTTTTTTATAATCATAAATTTGACCTAATGATATTTCTATGGTTCTATTAGTAACGTTATCTAAAAACATTTTATCATGAGAAACCAGCACGATAGCACCAGAATATCCCTTCAAGAAATTTTCTAACCAAATAATAGATTCGATATCAAGGTGGTTTGTTGGCTCATCTAATAATAAAATATCATTATTCTGTAAAAGTAGTTTTGCCAATTCGATTCGCATTCTCCATCCACCAGAAAACGTATCGGTTAGTTTGTTAAAGTCTTCTCTTTGAAACCCTAAACCTTGTAAAATCTTCTCAGTATCTCCCTGGTAGTTGTACCCTCCAAGAAGCTCATAACGTTCAGTGAGATCTGTTAAATCAAGAATTAATTGACTGTAAGCTTCACTTTCATAATCTGTTCTGATAGCGAGTTGTTCGTTAATAGCATCTAGCTTTAGTTCAATTTCTTTAATTTCTTCAAAAGCTTGATATGCTTCTTCTAAAATAGTTCTTCCTTCAACAAAATCGATATCTTGTCTTAAAAAACCAATTTCTATATCTTTATCAAAAGCCATTGTACCACTACTTTCTATATCTTTAGAAAGCACTTTTAAAAGCGTAGATTTTCCGGCACCATTTTTACCAATGAGACCAATTCGATCTCCTTTATTTAATTTGAAAGTAATTCCTGAAAATAAATCAGTTCCCATAAAGGAAACTGACAAGTTATGAACGTTTAGCATGAAATATAATAAGTATTACTTAAATAAAAGTTTAAAATTTTATATTTACAAAAGTATACAAATTTATATTTTATATGTTTAAAAAGGGGAGCAAGTTATATAGTATTTTTAAAGGCAGGTGTCCAAAATGCAACGAGGGAAAATTCTTCAAATTTTCGATCTCTTACAATCCTCGTAAGGTTACCAAAATTTTTGATCACTGTTCTAATTGTAACTTAAAATATATGATAGAGCCTTCTTTTTATTTTGGAGCAATGTATATTAATTACGGAATCACAGTAGCGATATCTATTTTTATTTTTTTAATATCTAAATTAGTTTTTGAGAGTACCTTATTACAAAGTTTTGCTGCAATCATTTTTTCACTTGTAATATTAGCGCCTTTTAATCTTCGTTTATCAAGAATCATTTGGATACATATGTTCGTGAATTTTGACTCAAAAACATCTTAAAAAGTTAATTTTCAGCTATTTATAAACAAATAGTACTACAAAATACATTTTAATACGTATATTTAATTGACCTTATAAAAATTTTTATGAGACCAAAAAAAATATTGCTGCTGTTCCTTTTGATAATAACGCAGATTAATTGTCAAAAAAAAATAGACTCCTGTAAGAGTATTATTGAAGACACCTCTGATAAAAAATTAAGATTAGCGATACTCGATAGCGTATTTCATTTTTATAAAAATACGAATGAAATAGAATCTATTCACTTCGCAGAACAATATGTGAATTTAGCTTTTGAAATGAAAGAATATGAAAAAGGCATAAAAAGAAGTATTGATGTTCACTCTTTTATAACTGATAAATTGAGACAACCAAAGCGAGCTTTTCAACTTATTATTAATAGTGAAAAACATCTGAACAAAACAAATAACACGTTTCTTCAGGGTAGCGTATACCTTAAAAAAGCAGCAACCAACTCCAATAGAGGTGATTTTTTAAAAGCTGTTAAAAACTATTCACTTGCTATTACTAAATATGGCTCAAACGATTCTATATACAAAGCAGATGCAATCTATTCTAGAGGGCAATCTTATTTTAAAACAGGTGCTTTTTTTAAATGCATAACTGATTATTTGTTGGCATCAAAATACTATGAAAATTTAGGGAATCAAAAATTTTTTATGAAAGCGATGCAAGGAGTTATATAAGTATATGGAATTATTGGATTTACAGAAAAAGCAATTGAAGAAAGTAATAAACTAATTACTAAAACTAGTAAGTTAGATATTGATAAAGAATTTTTGTCGAGTATTTATTACAACCAATCTAATTTTTATAATAAAATAAATAATTTCGAAGAACAAGAAAAAACCTTGTTAAAAGCATATCATTATCGAACTTTTTTTATCAAATCAAATTATAATTATATCATTGAGTCTTCACTGTCTAAATTCTATTCTAGTTCTGATTTAAAAAAATCCAAACAGTTTCTGGAAGAGGCAGCCATCATTGAAAAAAATAGTACTGAAAACAGAAATGGTTTTCAAGAATTTAGAATTGCTAAGGCAAATTATTTATTTAAAACTGATAAAATTAATAAAGCCATTGAGATTTATCTATCTTGTTTAAGGGTTGCAGAAAAAAAGTGAGATTACATCAACGTTATTAGCATTAGAAAAAATCTTTACGAAGCTTACAAAGTAAAAAATGATTTTAAAAATTCTTTGAAATATTTTGAATCTTACAACACAAAAAAAGATGCAATTTTTAATTTAAAAAAAACAAATGCAATTTCATATTATCAAACACTATATGAAACTGAAAAGAAAGAATCGGAAATATTAAAAAATAAAAGTGATATTAAAGTTCTTGCTGCTAAAAATGAGGTTAAAATACAATGGATAATTTTTGGTGGGATTGGTTTAATTTTAATTTTTGGTGTTTCCTTTTTGTATAGAAATAGAGTGTACCATAAAAATAAGAATAAGTTGAAAACTTTTTTTACACAAAATTTATTAGTATCTCAAGATAAAGATAGAAAAAGGATTTCGAAAGATTTACATGATAGTTTAGGGCAAAGTCTCATGCTTATAAAAAATAATATTTCAAATGAAAACAAAAATGCAAAAGACCTGTTAAATGGAGCAATCGAAGAAATAAGAACCATTTCTAGAACGTTACATCCATATCAATTAAAAGAAATAGGAATTACATCGGCAATTAACAATCTAGTTCGTGAACTAAATGAAAATTATCCTGACACTTATATTTTTGGAGACATCGATAATATTGACGGTCTTTTAACGAATGAGCAAGAACTAAACCTATATAGGATTGTTCAAGAATGCTTTTCTAATATCATAAAACATGCTAAGGCAAAATCTGCAAAAATTCATTTAGAAAGGATTCCGAATAAAATCATACTAGTTTTACAAGATAATGGTATTGGTTTTAATTTTTCAAAAAAATTAAAAAACCCCCAGAGCATTGGACTAAAAACAATCAAAGAAAGAATCCGATTTATAAACGGAAATCTATTCGTAGAAACGAATGATAAAATTGGTTCTAAATTTAAAATAACAATACACACTGTATAATGAAACCATCTATATTTATTGCAGATGACCACCCTATATTGATAAAAGGGTTAAATGATCTTCTTTTAGAAAAAGGATATAATATCATCGGCTCTTCTACAAACGGACAAGCTGCATTGAATTTTATATATAAAAATCTTCCAGATATTGCAATTTTAGATGTCGAAATGCCTCTTAAAACAGGAATTGAAGTTGCAGAAGAGTGTTTGAAAAAGAATCTTAAAACAATTATTATTATTATTATTATTACAATTCATAAAGAAGTTGAATTGTACATACAAGCAAAAAAATTGAATATCTATGGTTATTTATTAAAAGAATTTGCATTAGAGGAGATAGAAAAATGTATTCAATCTGTTATATCTGATATTCCATATTTTAGTGAAGAGATAAAAAAAATGTTGGGCCACACGGATGAATCTAAAAAAATATTTAAAACTCTAACCTCTAATGAAATGAGAATTTTAAAAAAAATTGCGAATTATAAAACAAATAAGGAAATCGGACATTTATTATTTATCTCTTCTAGAACTGTAGAAAAACATAGAAGTAATATCATTAACAAACTTAATATTGATAGAAAAATAGGAGCTCTAACTACTTGGGTACAAAAAAATAGACATCTTTTTCTTTAATCTATTCAATTTTGGGTATTGATACGTATATCTATTTTAGTATTATTTTGTTACTTTGTGTAAGTGAAATTGTTTATTACACAGTAACAGATGTTAAAAACATATTCGGGGGGATATATTAACACAGTTCAATTTTCATATTTATGAACAACTGTTACGAAAAAAGTCTCATTCTAACGAATGAGACTTCTTTTCGAATCTTATAATATTAATTTCTTCATGTAAAACAGCTCCCTTTTCTAAGTGATTATACAAGTTTTTTGCAGCTGTTGGAGCAATCATAACACCTCTTGTTCCTAAGCCGTTTAAAACAGCTAATTGAGAGTATTTGGGATGAATACCAACTAAAGGTCTTCTTCCTGCAACTGTAGGTCTTATCCCTGCCGACTGAGAAACAATTGTATAAGGTACATTAACTACTTTCTTTAATTTGTCTTCCAATTCCTCTTTTCCTTCTTCAGTAGGTATTGATGTTTTATCAGTCCAATTAAAAGTAGCACCAACTTTATAATAATGATTTCCTAGAGGAAGAACAAATAAGGTTGATTTTAATAAAAAATTGATATCTAATTCTGGGGCAAATATGGTAATTAATTCACCTTTTGCTTCATTCAACGGTAAATAATTGAAAAATGGATTTTGTACAATTCCATAGCCTTCACAAAAAACAATTCTATCTGCAATAATATCGTTATAATCTATTTGATTTTCTTTGAACTTGATTTGATCATACTGAAAACTTTGAAAACGGATAGATTTTATTTCATTAAGATAATTTCTGTAGGATGCTACGAGTTTTTTTGTATCGATTCTACCGGCTTCATTTACATTTCCAAAATTAAAATCAGCCAATACACCTTTATAAGATTGAGTATCTAATTCAGAATTTAAATATTCTGATAATTGGGGTTTATCCATAGCGGAAAACCAATTATTTTGATCTTCTACAGACTTAAAAACTTTTTTAATTACAAATTTCTCATCAACTTTTATATTTAATTTTTCTTCTAAATTTTGATAAAATGGAAGTGCAATTTTTAATTGTTCTTTGGCATTCCAAACAGGAGTGTACCTCTTTAAAATAACAGGATTATAAACGCCACTAGCTACTAATGAAGAAGTTTGAGAGTCGTCTTCAAAAACTAAAAATGTTTTTTTCGCTGCGATTAATTCTTCAACAAAAGCCAAGCCTGCTAATCCTAAACCAACAATAATATAATCTACTTTCATACTTCAAAAATAGTTTTTTTACAATAAAAAAGCGTTCTAAAATTAGAACGCTTTTTTATTAATTATGGTGTAAGAGTATTAATAATTCCACATATCCATTTCTTTATTTCTAATATCTTCTTTAATCTTATTTGCTTCTAATAATTGGAATAAAGAATTACCTCTTACATAATCAGAAATTGCTCTATTGCCATAAATATTCTCTTCTCGAACAATTACGGAATTAAACCTTCTGGCGTTTAATAGATGATCGAATGAAATTGATTGAACTGCATTTTTAGGATTGAATACTTTTGCAACATGCAATACTTCTCTAACAGATGGAAAGAAAACCCAAAATAACTCATATAAATTTTCATCCTCAATTTCAGATACACCCAGAGTTTGAACATCTCTACCCATTGGTGCTAAAGCTAATAATCTATATTTTAATTCACCTTGACGCTTATCAAAATACCAAATTCCTTTGATCATATATCCTTCTACGTCTGGTGTTTGAATTCTAAAAGTATCTTTATATCCATCTTCTTCACGTATATTTACCAAACGACTGTCCATTTCTTTTTGGGTGATTTTTGAAGTAAAAAAAGAATCTGAATATACTTCAGCAATTTTTCCTTGTTTAATTCCTTTTAACAGAGTATCAAATAAAGATCTTCTATTTGTGGAAATGTTTGTAGTGTCAATAGGAAAGTAATAGGGTAAATTTATTTTTTGATTTAAATCTATAAATTCCCAGACCACCTTAGACCACAAGACATCTCTGTCATCAACATAACCATAAGGAATAGGGGCATCATTATCCGCCGCAAGTTGTTGCTCGCTTATCTTTCCTATTTGGCTTACAGTTTTTGAGTTTAGTAAGTTTGCTTGTGCATGAATTGAACCACTGAAGATATAAGCGAAAAGTACTATTAAACAATTTTTAAACATATTATATTTATTTTCTTCTAATTAGTTATCTCTATACTAACAGGCAATACCTTTTGTAATTTATAAGATGAATTACCAATAATTGATGCATTGATATCAAAAACAGTCACTACATCTCCTCTTCTTGCTTTTGACAATGCTTTCTTTGCTTGCAAATTAAAAACATTCCCTTTAACTAGCACAGTTACTTGACCTGGAACTTTTAATTTAAAGCTATTTACTTTTAATTTTAAGTCAAAAACAAAATCCGGTAATCCAGCACCTATTGGAGTTCTCCCCAAACTGGTTTTTGGCATTCTTACCACACCATATTTTCCTCGAGCACTTGCCATTGCAGGTGGAATATCTTTAATTCTAAATTCTTTTTTTGAAGTAACCTTTTTTCCACTACTTAATTTTGCACTTACATTTATAGTTGCTGTTTTACCTGCACCTGGACTTAAACTATATATGCCTTTTTTACCAGTCAAACTTCCTCCAACTGCAGAAACATTTAAATCAGTATCACTTACTCCCGGTAAAGAGACAGAAATAGGGTTTTGCAAACCTCTATATACCACATTCATTTTATCTGCAGAAACAACAGCATTACTCGGTTCAGGAATTACAGAATAAGAACTTTCAAAATCTACATTAACAGGTTTTTCATCTTGAGTAAACGTTATTTGCCCTTTGATATCATGACTCCCTACATTTCCTGCAGGCATATCAATAATAACTTGACCTGCTTGAATATTTTTATAGTCTCTTCCATTTAGAACAACATTATCAGGGATCATTGTTGCATCATAACGTCCCAAAACAATTTTACCTGTAACTTTTTCACCTGCAAAATAAGCATTCTTATCTAAAGCAACGATTCCTTTGTAATTGTCTAAGGATAACGCTTCTTCTAATTTACCCCCTAATAAATCTGCCACAATATCTGCTTCTGTATTTTTAATATCAGCTTGCATTTGTGTTAAATTTGTAATTGAAGCTACTAAAGGGAATCCTTTGAACCTATATTCTAACCATTTTATTGTTTTACCGTCTCTATTTGTTTCGTCATTTGTGGAAAACCTTTTTTTGAGTATCGATGAAAATTTGCTATCCTTTCCTAGTACACTTGATACATCTGTTCTATACCCATTAATTTTGTTTAAAAACGCTTCACCTTCTGAAGTAAACTTATCTCCTTTGAAGAAATATTCATCTAAAAAAGCCGTTTTATCCATTGCTTCATAGTCTTGTTTATCTTCGACATCTAGAGTCATTTTTTGTTTCAAGCTGTCTAAATAGGTGTAAAATTCTAAGGAATACGATTTAATTTGGATAGCTTTGTTGTTTAGCACCTCAAATTTTGCAGCCTGTTCGCTTGCTTTTGTGGCTAAATTAGCATAAGCTTCATTATTTTTCAACGTTGTTGAAATATTATTTTCAGTCAACTTTTCATTCATAAAACCAAATGCAGATAAAACTTCTTTACTCATATTCATTGCTAGCATTGCAATAAACACTAGGTACATTAGATTTATCATTTTTTGTCTTGCGGACATTTTTCCTGCTGCCATTCTAATTAGTTTTTAAAAGTTCGTATTTGGTATTTAGGTTTAACTAATTATTATTTTGACATTGCAGAAAGCATACCACCATAAACTTCATTTAAAGAAGATAAATTTTGTGCTAAAGACTCCATTTGCTCTTTTAATTTTTCTGTATTCTCTGCAACTGATTCATTTAAAACAAATTGATTGTTTGCATTTTCAACCTGAACTTTATACAAGCTATTTAAATTTTCCATTTGAGTTGCAGCTAACGACATTTGCTCATTATAACTATTTGTTGAAGAGATAGATTCTGAGGCAGCAGATAATCCTTCAGCAGCACCTTGAAAATTTTTCATACTCGCACCTAGGCTTTCCATTAAGCTAACATCTATTTTAGCCTCTTGTAATAAAGAATCTAATTTTTGAGCTAATAATCCTTGTATATCTTCTTCTTTTTCTGAAGTTAAACTTGCATCACCTAACTCAGGATATACCTTAGACCAATCTAAATCATCTTCTGGGGTATCAAATGCTGAAATTGCAAAAACAATAGCCTCTACTACCAAACCTATTGTTAACATTAAGCCACCTGAAATTTCAAAAAGCCCAAAAACATTTAAATTAAAATGCTGTATTTTAAATAGTGCTCCAATAATTACTATTGCTGCTCCCATTCCGTATACAAAATTCATTGTTTTTTTGTAAGTTCTTGTCTGTGCCATATTTTTTTGTTTTTAATTTTTACTTGTTGATTTTTCCAATATAGTTCTGAACGGTTCTAAAACCAATGTAACTTCTTGCAGTATCTGCATATTCATAATCTCTTGAGCTTACCTCTAAAAAATATGCGATATCTTTCCAAGACCCCCCTCGAATAATTTTTCTTTTATTTTTTGTATCCTCTATATTAGGACTCATTGTTGAAGCCACATAATAAGATGATAAATTATATGCTGTATTTGTCCATTCTGAAACGTTCCCTGCCATATTATACAATCCGTAATCATTTGCATTATATGATAATGCCTCCATTGTGTAAAGTGCCCCATCTACTGCATAATTACCTCTTACAGGTTTGAAGTTTGCTAAGAAGCACCCTCGATCACTTGTTGTACCTCCTGTACCCCAGGGATAAGTTGCAAATTCTAAACCACCTCTTGCAGCATATTCCCACTCTGCTTCTGTTGGAAGTCTATAGTCTGGAACTGTTGTTGGATTTTTCTTACCTTTTAAATAATCATTTTTCTTTTTAGTTCTCCAATTACAAAAAGCCTTTGCTTGCCCCCAAGAAACACCTACTACCGGATAATCTCCATAAGAATGATGGTAAAAATAATCTTGATGCATTGGATCATTATAAGAATAGTTAAAGTCTTTAAGCCAGGCTGTTGTATCTGGATAAATGTTTAAAATTTCTGTTTTAAAAAAGTCTTTTCTATTTCCACCTTTTCTGATAGCATTGTCTTTGTCAAACCAAGAATAATTATATTTTAAAAACTCCACATTGAAGGATCTAACACCGTCAACGGTCTTGTCTCTTTGAATGAATAAAGAATCCATTACTTCAACATAATCTGCATCTGGAAAGTCTTCTTTTTTCCAAATAATCTCAGTGCTCCAGTCCAAAGGTTTTGTAGAATTTATTCCTTCACCTAAGTCGTAATAATTGTCATACATGTATTTGTAATAAGGATTTGAATTTATAGTGTCAGACGCGGCAAATTTATAATCATGAATTCCACCCGACAAAGCTTCTCCGTCTGGAGAAGGTGAAGCAATTAATTTAGTAAATTCTTGTTGATTTCCTAGTCTAGTTCTAACAATAGAATCTCTTACCCAAAAAACAAATTCTTTATACTCATTGTTTGTAATTTCTGTTTCATCCATGTAATACGCTCTCACAGAAACTGTTTTAGTCGGTGCGTTCATCGCTCCAACAATATCTTGATCTTGTTTCCCCATTGTAAAAGAACCTCCTGGGATTAGAACCATACCAAATGGTTTTTCTGAAAACCATTTTTTCTTATAATTAACACCTATTAGTTCTCCTCTATCATTAAAGCCACAACTGTAAAAAATAACTATTAAAAGGGCTAATATTACTGTTTTTTTCATGTTCTAAAATATCTATACTATAAAGTTCGTAAACCTATTATTATTTTTCATAAAAAACAATTTTATATTTGTTTTTTAGTCTTCTAAAATTTAATTTTTTCCGATCACACCAGTTTGCTCATTGCTTTGTACCATTTTTCTGGAACAATCTGGTTTGTTGCACCTATATAATCTTCATGAGTACATGGTATTAACGCATGTCTTTTGTATTTAGTATCTGATAAAATTTTTATCTCTATCCACCACCTTCCAGATTTATTACTTTTGTAAAATGTTAGTGGATCATCTTCTTCCAATAATACGGTAAACTTTTGATAATTCTCTTTTGCTGAAAAAGGATAATCTTTAACTCTAAAACTTACTCCTTCAATAAAATACCAAATCATTTGGGAAATTAAATTTGCTGTTTGATGATGGGTATCGTATTTAGAATTGTATTCATAAATTCCAAAAGAAGATACCTTATCGCTGATACCAGCATATCTGGAAATTGCACAAATTTCATCACCATAAAATCCATTGGCGGAAGTGTTCTTATTTCCGGGGGCTTCACTTTGCCGAACAGAGCCTATATCAATAGAAACAATATCTGCATTTCTAAATACGGGTTCAATATTTTCTAATTCCTTTGCATTTCCAAGCCTACAAGTGTCAAAAAATAAATTATCTAATAATTGAATCTCTTCTTTTGAGTTGAAATAGGTTTGATAGCCAACATTACTAAAATTAAACAAATTATTTGGCTCTTGCATAATTATTTTACTCAAATAAGACTTCGATGATAATTCATCATCTAAATTTCCTAAATCAAAACGACTATCAACGGCAGCAATATTGACTGTTTGTTCTAGAGAGTCATAGGCCCTGTAGTTTACATATGTAATATCTTGACCTCCTCCAATAATAATTGGGATGATATTTTTCTTAAGTAAAATTGTTATTATTTCAGAAACTGCAAAATAAGTATCTGAAACAGAATTGCCTTTTAAAACATTCCCTAAATCAGCAATTTGATTCTTCCAATTACCAGGATATAACTCATATAATTTTGTTCTGATAACATGTAAATTTTCTCCACAACCATAATTATTTTCTGAATTACGATCTTCTTGAACCCCTAAAATTGCAATTTGTACATTTTCTAAGCTAGGAAAACCCTCTTTACGTGAATGAATTCTCATTGTTTTCCCTATACACAATGGCGAAAGCAACTCTAAATGAGTTACAACCGATTCTTTTACAGGTGATATAAAATCTTGGATCATCAATTTTTTAAATATAGAGAAAATATAGTAAACTATTATTTCTTTTTGGTAGTTTTTTTAGCTTTTTTTTTCGGTGTTTTAGCTTCTATCATTTTTACAGCTTCAGCTTTAGAGAGTTTTTCTATTATAGTTGTTTTTGGTAATTCTATCTTTATTTTCCCTTTCAAGACGTTGAATCTGCCCCATCTAGCTTTTTCAACACGAATCCCAACATCTTCCCAATTATGAATTACTTTGTCAATTTCTTTTTGTTTTTTAACTTCAATTAGCTCTACAATATCCTCGTATGAAAGTGTGTCAAAATCGTACTTTTTACTAACGTTGATAAAAATAGAATTCCACTTTATATAGGGGCCAAAACGTCCGACTCCTTTTTGAACTGGCAATTCTTCATAATGAGCAATTGGTGCATCCGCTTTTTGTTTGGCAACTATTAATTCTTGAGCTCTTGGCAAATCAACCTCCATCGGATTTTCACCTTTATCAAGAGAAACAAACATTTTTCCAAAACGAATATAAGGCCCAAAACGTCCGTTAGAAACAATTACCTCTTCCGCTTCATACATCCCTAAAATTTTTGGTAATAAAAATAATTCTAGAGCTTCTTCTAAAGAGATGGTTCCTAAATTTTGGGAAGTATTTAAACTAGCAAATTGCTTTTCTTCGTCCTCTGGAGCCCCAATTTGAGCTATGGGACCAAATTTCCCTAAACGAACTAAAATGGTCTTTCCAGATACTGGGTGTTTCCCTAAAATACGTTCACCGCTTTCTCTTGCTGCATTCTCCTTTACATCCTCTACAGTTTGATGAAATTTATTGTAAAAGCCTTTGATCATTTCTGCCCAGTTTTCTTCCCCTTCAGAAATATCATCAAAAGAAGATTCTACTTTGGCTGTAAATCCAAAATCTAAAATATTAGAGAAGTTAGCCACCAAAAAGTCATTGACAATATTTCCGATATCAGTTGGGACCAATTTGTTTTTGTTAGATCCTGTTTTCTCTAACAATGATTGAATTTTAACTTGCCCTGCTGCTAAAATCATTTGTTCGTAATTTCTTTCTTCCCCCTCATTTTGTCCTTTTTCTATATACCCTCTTCTCTGAACTGTAGAAATTGTTGGCGCATAAGTAGAAGGCCTACCAATCCCTAATTCTTCTAACTGCTTTACTAAAGATGCTTCTGTAAAACGATAAGGCGGACTCGTAAATCTTTGAGTTGCATTTATAAAAATATACTCTAATTTTTCACCAGCTTTTAGAGCTGGTAGCATTCCTGCTTGCTCTTCATCTTCATTGTCATTACCCTCTAAATACACTTTTAAGAAACCTTCAAACTTTATCATCTCACCATTTGCTGTGAAGATTTTTGAATTTTCAGAATTCTCAATTTTCATATTTGTTCTCTCTAACTGCGCATCACTCATCTGAGAAGCTAAGGTTCTTTTCCAAATTAGGTCATACAACCTGTTTTGATCATATTCTGAATCTACAGAATGCATTTTCATGTTTGTAGGTCTGATTGCTTCGTGGGCTTCTTGAGCTCCTTTTGCTTTCGATTTAAAAACACGTTGTTTGCTGTATTCTTTTCCGTAATAATTCGTAATTTCTGCTGCCGCTGCATCTCTTGCATCTGCAGATAAATTCACACTATCTGTTCTCATATAAGTAATCAAACCTGCTTCGTACAAACGTTGTGCAACTTGCATTGTCTTGGCCACAGGAAAACCTAATTTTCTTGAAGCCTCTTGCTGAAGAGTTGAGGTGGTAAATGGAGCTGCTGGAGATTTTTTAGCCGGCTTTTTTGTTAAATCAGTTATTGTAAAATCTGCATTTGAACATGATTTTAAAAACTTTTCAGCTTCATTTTTAGAATCAAAATTCTTAGGAATGGTCGCTTTAAAAGTTTTCCCTTCAATATTAGAAAATTCTGCAGCAACTTTATAATGTGATTGGGTTGTAAATTCTTGAATGCTTCTTTCTCTCTCTACAATCAACCTTACTGCAACAGACTGCACTCTTCCTGCAGACAAACCTCCCTTTACTTTTCTCCATAAAACGGGTGATAATTCGTACCCAACAAGTCTGTCTAAAACTCTACGCGCTTGTTGTGCGTTTACCATATTATAGTCTATATCTCTAGGATTTTCAACTGCTTTTAAAATAGCGTTTTTTGTTATTTCATGAAAAACAATACGTTTTGTGTTTTCATCTTTTAACCCTAATTGTTCTTTTAAATGCCACGCAATCGCTTCTCCTTCTCTATCCTCATCACTAGCCAACCAAACAGTTTCTGCTTTTTTAGCTAAAGATTTCAACTTTTTAACTATAGGTTTTTTATCTTCTGAAACTATGTATTTTGGACTAAAATCGCCTTCTACATTGATGCCTAATTCTTTTGATGGTAAATCTGATATATGACCATAACTCGATTCTACTTGAAAATCTTTTCCAAGAAATTTCTCAATGGTTTTTGCTTTTGCTGGTGACTCTACAATTACTAAATTCTTTGCCATTTTTCTTACTTTTGTCGCTATAAACGTTCTGAAACGTCTTATTTTTGACTGCAAAAGTAGTCAGTTTTTTGTTAAAAAAAATTATTTCATCAATTTTCAATAAATAATTTTTAGAAATCCTGAATTATTTTTTCTGCCAAATTGTCATATAAATTCAAATTTGGTTGTATCTTTGTAAACCTTTAGATGATAAATTTATAGATGGAATACTTAGAAAAAGTCATAGACGAAAAAATACAAGGAAAGGCTCTTGTAACAGAAAACAAAAGTCAAAACACTAAAAAATTATTCATAGAAAGCTATGGCTGTCAAATGAATATGAATGATAGTGAGATTGTTGCTGCTATCCTAGACAAAGAGGGCTACAACACAACTCAAATCCTAGAAGAAGCAGATTTAGTGTTAGTAAATACTTGCTCAATTAGAGAAAAAGCAGAAACTACAGTTCGCAAAAGATTACAGAAATACAATGCTGTAAAAAAAGTAAATAAAACTATGAAAGTAGGCGTTTTGGGCTGTATGGCAGAACGCTTAAAAGAGAAGTTCCTGGAAGAAGAAAAAATAGTTGATTTAGTTGTTGGCCCAGATGCCTATAAAGATTTACCAAATTTACTTGAAGAAGTTCATGAGGGTAGAGATGCTGTAAATGTAATTTTATCGAAAGAAGAAACCTACGGAGATATTTCTCCCGTAAGATTAAATTCTAATGGGGTTTCTGCATTTGTATCTATTACAAGAGGTTGTGACAATATGTGTACTTTCTGTGTAGTTCCTTTTACCAGAGGACGAGAAAGAAGTCGAGATCCAAAAAGTGTTTTAAATGAAATTAAAACAATGGTAGATAAAAATTTTAAAGAAATTACACTGCTTGGTCAAAATGTTGACAGTTTTTTGTGGTTTGGTGGGGGATTGAAAAAAGATTTCAAAAAAGCATCAGAAATGGCACAAGCAACAGCTGTAGATTTTGCACAATTGTTAGACATGTGCGCTACAGAATTTCCAAAAACACGGTTTCGCTTTTCTACATCCAATCCTCAAGACATGAGTTTAGACGTAATTCACACCATGGCAAAACACAAAAATATTTGTAAATACATTCATTTACCCGTTCAAAGTGGAAGCAACGCAATGTTAAAAGCAATGAACAGACAACATACACGTGAAGAATACATGAAATTGGTTGATAACATCTATAAAATTATTCCTGAAATGTCTTTATCACAAGATATGATTGTTGGTTTCTGTGGTGAAACTGAACAAGATCATCAAGACACCTTAGAATTAATGAACTATGTGAAATACGATTTTGGTTTTATGTTTGCGTATTCTGAAAGACCAGGAACTCTAGCTGGAAACAAAATGGATGATGACATTCCTCATGCTGTAAAAAAACGCAGATTACAAGAGGTTATTGATTTACAACAAAAGCACTCCTTGCATAGAACACAACAACATCTTGGAAAAATCGAAGAGGTATTAATTGAAGGAACTTCAAAAAAGAACTCGAACGAATGGAAAGGTAGAAATACACAAAACACAGTAATCGTTTTCCCAAAAGAAAACTACAAACTAGGAGATTTTGTAAATGTAAAAATAGAGAATTGTACTTCTGCAACCCTTAAAGGAACTGCAGTTGGCTATTCTGATAATAATTAAAAAAACAAGAGAACAAAATACCTTCATATTTTTTCTCTCTATTCTCAATAAAAATGGAAAACTTACAAGCATTAAAACAACGTTTTGGAATTATCGGTAACGATATTCACCTTAACAGAGCTTTAGAAAAAGCAGTAAGAGTTGCTCCTACTGACATTTCTGTTTTGGTTACTGGTGAAAGTGGGGTTGGTAAAGAAAGTATCCCTAAAATAATACACTCATTATCTCACAGAAAACATGCAAAATATATTGCTGTAAATTGCGGGGCCATTCCCGAAGGCACCATAGACAGTGAGCTTTTTGGTCATGAAAAAGGGGCTTTTACAGGTGCAACCCAAGACAGAAAAGGGTATTTTGAAGTGACCGATGGAGGGACCATTTTTTTAGACGAAGTTGGAGAACTTCCTTTAACAACTCAAGTCCGCTTGCTTCGTGTGTTAGAAAATGGTGAGTTTATAAAAGTAGGTTCCTCTAAAGTATTAAAAACAAATGTTAGAATTGTTGCTGCTACCAACGTAAACATGCAGTCTGCAATTGAAAAAGAAAAATTTAGAGAAGACCTATATTATAGGTTGAGTACCGTTGAAATCCATTTACCCGCTTTGAGAGATCGGAATGAAGATATTCATTTACTCTTTAGAAAATTTGCTTCGGATTTTGCACAAAAATATAGAATGCCTTCCATTCGATTGGATGAAAATGCTGTGACTATTTTATTAAACTATCGTTTTCCTGGAAATATTAGACAATTAAAGAATTTAGCAGAACAAATTTCTATAATTGAAGAAGAAAGAAGTGTCTCAAGTTCCAAACTTAAGCAATACTTACCGAGTAATAATGGAAATTTACCGGCAATTATTGGTGGTAAAAAAGAGACTGATTTTTCTAATGAACGTGATATTATGTACAAGATCTTATTCGACATGCGTAATGACATCAATGATCTAAAAAAATTAACCTTAGACTTGATAAAAAATGGAAACTTGGAAGAAGTTCAGGAAGAACATCAACAGCTAATTAAAAAGATGTATGAAAATAAAGAAATACAGGAGAACAATGTTGAAGTATTAAATATTCCTCAAAACTCATCCACAGAGAAAGATTATGATTTTATTGAGACCATAGAAGAAGATGAATCTCTATCTTTACAAGACAAAGAAATTGAAATGATTAAAAGATCTCTAGAGAAAAATAATAATAAACGAAAATTAGCTGCCAAAGAACTTGGGATCTCTGAAAGAACATTGTACCGAAAAATCAAACAATACGACCTTTAATTTATGAAAAAAATTATAGTATCCGCTTTATTATTAATTAGTTCAGTTTTATTGATCGCTTGTGGTGCCTATTCATTTACAGGAGGAAGTACTGGAGATGCTAAAACACTACAAATCGATTTTTTTTCGAACCAGGCTCCCTTGATTGAACCAACCTTAAGTCAGCGTTTTACACAAGATTTACAAGATTTATTTACACGTCAAACAAATTTAACACTAATCAAGTCAAATGGTGATTTATACTTTAGTGGAGAAATTACGGGTTACAGAGTAAATCCTATGAGTGCTACAGCGGCTCAAACTGCAGCACAAAACAGACTCACTGTCACCATTAACGTCAGATTTGAAAATAAATTGATAGAAAAAGATAATTTTGAGAAACAGTTTTCTTTTTATTCAGATTTTGATGCAAATGCACAACTTACAGGTGGTGTTTTAGAAGCTGCTTTGGATGAAATAATTGAGAGAATTACACAAGATATTTTTAACGCTTCAGTTGCAAAATGGTAGTTTCAAAATTTATATCAATGATAGAAAAAAAACAAAATATCCAGCAGTTTGAAACTGCTGAATTAAAAACTATTATTGAAAAATACCCCTACTTTCAAGCCGCTAGAGCATTGTATTTAAAGGGGTTAAAAAATCAAAATAGCTTTAAATATAATAATGAATTAAAAGTAACAGCTTCTTTCACATCAGACAGAACTGTTTTATTTAATTACATAACATCGAAAAATTTCGAGAATCCTCAAAAAGAGTTGCATCAACAAATCTCTGAAAAAATTTTAGAGCAGAACCTCGTAGAAACCTCCTCTAAACCGATCACTAATATAACAGAAA
>ERZ1048068.1051-NODE-1051-length-22486-cov-13.511524_pt1 | contig 22486 bp, 46 predicted proteins | sample MGYA00383098_ERZ1048068 | MGnify/ENA primary metagenome ERZ1048068 (study PRJEB29581, sample SAMEA5548368) | metagenome | biome: marine; feature: coastal; material: water | depth 1 m | study: Short-term variability in the microbial, nano- and picoplankton... | reverse complement strand
CATTCTCCTGATAAGTAAACCAATTAGGGACAGGTCTGTCTGTCCATCTCATTTTAAATCTAAACTGCTTAGTCTGATAGAATGCACGATATGATTTTACAACATCTTCGAACATGCATTCTGGATTAGCTTTCATCGCCAATGGTTGTTTTGTTAAAGAACCAATAGGAATATTGTTTGGTGGTGATGCTAAAATCTCACGCAGTTTTGTATCTGACATATGCTCTTTGCCATAGCGATACTTATACTCATCGCATAACGCAACAAAATGTTCATAGTGCCAATTGTAGTTTTCGCTAGATGCCATAGTCCAGATAGTGCATGGGTGCGCCTGATGCGCAACCCGATATAGCACTTGTTCTTGATTACTGTTTGGATGAACCCAGTATTTAACCATAGTCTTGCCAGACATAGATAGTCGCTTCTCTACAGTACCATCAACTATACGATGGGCAGTAGAAAGCATCTGGGCACTCTCTACAATCATTTTGACAACGTGTTTGTCGCATTGTAGTTGTGCGGCGACAACTGGGTCATTATCTAAAATGAATAAATTCATTATTTAATTACCATAATCATTTCTGAAGACATAACAGAATCATCTGTTATTTGAGTTGTCAGTTCAAGCAAACAGTCATAGCTTTTTGACATAAAGCAATACAGCGGATTTCCACCAGCTGGTCCGTTGGCTTCGATAAGTTCGTATGTACACCCATGCTCTTCGGCGAACTGTGATACGTCTGCTTCGGATGCTTCATGTGTAATGTCTAATTCAACTGCAAATTTCATAATTTTCTCTCTATTGTTTCTTCACCATAGTAACACCGATTCGTATACATGTCAAGGATTAATTTAAACAATTCCAAAATAAGTTGCGACTAGGCAACCTGCGATAACGCCAACCAATGACCAAACAGTTACAGTAAGCTCGGATTCCAATTTACCTGGTTCTACGAACTGACTACTAATCACCGCTCCACAAAATGCGAAAGAGATTACTATTATAAAAAACGCCATTATACCTCCTTCTTATATCTAGTGATGTAAAAGCCTTCGGTATGATTTAGAGCCTCTAACATATCTGTAAACATCTTAGGCGTGAATGCAATTAGATCAGCGGGTTTATTATCTACTTTGCCAAACTGTCTAATAAAGACCACATCGTCTTCTATAATTAGTTCGACATCTTCCCACTCACCAGTCTCATCTAATATTGTAGTGATGCTGGCATCGAATTCAAATTCATTTGTAAACATTTAACGCTTTACCTTTACATTCTCATATCTTCATAGCGATCAGAATACAACCTATGTTTTGATAGGTCTCCACCAACATCAGGTGAAAACCAAAAATCTGACCAAAGTTTCTTTAGCTTTTTAATCATACGTCCTCTGCAAATTCCTTTTCATAGGAATCTATCAATGCCTGTTTTTGCATAACCAGACGCTCCAACGAAAATAGGGCTGCCCGCTTCTCATCGCTGGCGCCCTCTTCAAAAGCAATAAGTGCATTCTCAAGCACTTCTATATCATAAACTAGTTCATTCATCATGCCACTTTCTCTTCTGTTGACCGAAAACCAAACGCAGAAACTACGTACTTCACACCATCCATGATCATCTCATCACCCATTGATGTTGAGCGTAGACCCATGCCACCTTCATTCAAAGGGGCTACAACAGTTACATCGGGATTGTAGTCACCGTTGTCTCGTAAGTCACGACGGCTCCAAGAGCCTGCGACATTGTTAGTCCAACGATAAGCATATTCAAGACGCTCTTCATCACTCATATTAGGTGGTGCGTCTACGATAGCAACTGTTTGTGGTGCTTCTTCAAAGGCGGTGTGAACTACTTCAATCTGTGTCATAATAATTTTCTCTCTCATTGTTTACAAAACATATTACCACATTGACAATACAATGTCAAGGGTCGACAGGCTCATTTTCTATTTTTTCTGGGTTATTCTCATCAACCCAAACTTGACGTTGCGATTCACCGTGAAGTTCTACAAACTGGTATTCACTCATGAATTGCGCATCTTCCTGCATCTCTAAAACCCATTGACCAACCTTGCTCATCTTACACCTCCAAACTGTAAGGCTTGTTCCACTGACCAATGTTGATGTCAGTGTAATGCGAACGGTGAAAGTAGTCGCTCATCGCATCATCATTGTTGAAGTAGTTAGGACCTTTCATTGCCGCTAACAACTTGTTTAGAAACTTCTTAGCAATACCTGCATAATGCTCATCAATCCAATACTCATTGACTTGAATGTAACGATCACCGTGGGTGAAGTTGTCAGAAAAGTCAATTGCACCAGACTTGATGTTCACACACAAAGTTGAATGATTGCGAACAGAAATACTGCCCTTCATACCAAACTCTTTCAACACTGCTTTGATAGCAGGAGCAAGTTCTTTTTTGTTTTCTTGTGATACATAAGCCATAATTTAGTTCCTTCTCAATTGATTACATATACATCATAACAGGTTGGGATACAATGTCAAGGGTTATTTTGGTAAAGATTGAAACTTTTTGTACACGTTGTACGCTTCAGTCACAGTTAAGTTCTCATCAAAGCCATTGTCCATAGCATTGATAAGCCAATCGAAAGTCTTACCGTAGAACTCTGTTGCTCTACGGTTCAGAACACCTATTGCACCTTTGATCTTCATAAGTTTGTACCTCCAAATGCACTTGCGATTTCTTCAGCAGTGACTCCTGGACCGATAGTCTGAGGAGTAGTCATAGACATTTCTTCTTGGGCATCTTGGATGTCCATCAGATCGACTTTCAACTCAGCTAGTAAGACCTTAGTCTCTTGAGGTATCGCACCAGGGCGAATACTTTCAATTGTAGCAAAGGCGTTTTGTGCGGCACTGATTGCCTGCATTTTTTCACTCACGTTTTTCATTATATTCTCCATATCAATTATGACGTTTTCCAAAGCTTTTCGATCAATTCCCAATCATAGGTGATCTCTTTCGTCTTACGATTACGCTCGTAAGCCATTTCAATTCCAGTGTACTCTTCAAGGTACGCTACAGCGGCTTTGACATCTTCAAACTCTTTGATGCCGATATTGTTGTTCAGATTAGGTTTTGCAGTCCACATATGATTTACTCTCTCTTTGATTACATTATAATAATACACTATCTACAGATAATGTCAAGGGTTAATTTGGTTTATTTTGGTAAATTCGCAACTTGACCCATAGTATCGACAGTATCCATAGCAGTCAGCAAGCTTGCTGTTTCTTCTTTGAATAGAACAGCGAACTTAGGATCATGCTCTTCGATACTCAGGCTGTTGTGAAACATATCACAAGTCTTGATGATCTTTACGATCTCAGGTGCTTGAGCCAAACGGATCTCACACAGATGCTTACGCTCTGCACGATTACCAACGAAAGCGGGAGTTTTGGTTAAAAACCATACACCTTGAGCAACTTTAAAACCAAAGAGTTTTTGTATAGTCTCGATGGTAGTCTCAGTATCTTCTACAGTGTCGTGGAGTAAAGCGATCTGAATCGCAGTTTGTATCTCTTCTTCGCTGAAAGTACCTACAGTATCCATGTACTGCTCAACAAGATCAGCTACAGCGATTGGATGAGTGATGTACTCTTCGCCAGTGTATTTACGATATTGCCCTTTATGCGCAAGAGTTGCGAAACGTAGGGTATCATAGACAGTCATTTTCATGTGTATTCCTCTCAATTACTAGTGTATTATACCATATCTCAGAGGATTGTCAAGGGTTTATTTGGATTAATTTGGTTTATTTACCCTTTTAAATTTGCGTCTTGACTTTGAGAACTGCTTCATAGGCGATTTGAACCATATTTCAGCACTAGTTCCAGACTTGATATAGCCCGCTAGTTGACCAGCTTTGTTCAGGATATATGTGTGATTACTCACGCTATACGATGTCTCATCCCAAACAGTCACTTCTTGAAGGTAGTCAAATTCACTCATCATTGCTTTCCTCAATTTTATTACCATAATAATCGTGTGTGCCTGCTCTGTAGTTCTTCTTTCTCTCATCAAGCATAAGTGTTGAGATCCATATAGCCTTGCACATGATCAAACATATGACTAGAAAAAAGGCTGTGGTGATAATATCAAATAACATAATAACCTCTATAGTATAAACCAACGATATATGCCAATCACATCAATAACTGTGAAGCACGAATTTTGAACAATCATGGGTGTGTCATTAGCTTTGATAAATGCTACAACCAAACCAACATGTCCAACGAAGAATAATAGGAAGCCAATCTTTGATACGTCTATATTCAATGATAACAACAGACCAGCCATAAGGAATAACGAACCCGATATCCACTTTAACCCTTGTACTGTATTTTCACTCACTAGATGCCTTTGTCCTCAGCGTACTTAATTCTTGCATCAAGTAGCTTGTTGAGGTAGTCGTGTGTCTTGCCTGTAAATACTTGAGGCTCATTATCATCTACTGCGATAACGATAGCGAACTGCTTAATAGACACGCCTGTGCGCTCAAAGAACGCCGCCGCATAGAAAGCGGCTTGTGTAAAGTAATTCTCAATCCATTCTTTCTTCTTAGGCTTACGAGAAGTCTTGAAGTCGATAATAGTTAACTGACCATCGAACTCTGCGATACAGTCAACACGACCAGCGATCTTAAATTTGTCGCTGTACAGAGGCACTTCTTGCGCCCAGACATTATCAAGTCTTTCATCTAAGATAGTTTTGATTTGATTGAATGAGAATATATTGGCGGGCATTGCACCCTTTGACCAATCTTCTTTATTGTTAATGTAGTCTTCTGCTAGAGTGTGTACGGCTGTACCACGTGTAGCGGCTTGTGTGCTAATCTTGTTAGCTACTTCTTCACCGACACGCTTGCGCCACGCTAGAATACCTGCTTTAGATAGATTTCCAAGCACGGTTGTGATAGAGGGATATTTGTTACCCTCGGGTGTGATATACGTTCTGCCCGTAGGTAGAGTTTCGCATTCAAGTTCAGGCAACGCTTTCATTGCAACATGGTTAAACATAGTATAATACCTTTTAATTCAGACTATAGTATAGCGGGTTGCAACCCCTTTGTCAAGGGTTTATTTGGATTAATTTGGTTTATTTACAATTCTGTAACGACTGTTACTGTATTGCCTTCGCTATCAGTTGTGGTAGTGGTCAATGTATTAGTCGTTGTGTCAACTGACTCAGATGTAGATCCGCCACCTGCATACACTTTAGATGCACCTGTGCTTATCGCATGATCAAAGCCGTTATGACTTCTATTGTACTTGTCACCAATTCTAGCCATCTGAGATCCTTCGATGAACACTTTAGGCGAATAAGAACTACAAATAGGTGTATGGTTTACAGGTGCTACAACACAAGGTTCGCCATTTGGATGTGCAGTCATCTCATCACCTTTAACCACTGGTCTCTTAGTCTCAACATATGTCTTTGAAACTGTGACAGCTCCAGATGTTGATGTCAACGCCGAACTCCAAGTATACTTGGTTGGGTTTGTTGCGCATACACCATTCTGCGTTCCATCCGCACAGGCGACATCACTTTGTGCATTCGCAAATGCTACTAAAGGCATTTATCTTACCAGTGTAACTGTATCGTTTGCCGCAAGATACGCTGTAGTCTCAGCTTCAGTTAGCTGTCGTACATAGCGTGTACCTTCTGCGTCTTCAAATACTCTAAGTCTTGGTTTCTCTGACATTTTCAGTTTCCTTTAAAACGATTGTCTCTTCTTCTATGATCCATTCTAATAGAGTTTGTTCATCCCAGCCCATTGAGCCTAGAAGTTCGATGGGGAGTTGTATCATCGTTTCCCCATCTTCACCTTCAATAACTTCACCAATATAATTATTTTGCATTACAACCCTAACTTATCCCTATTAATAATGTACGACTTAACAAGTTTACTTCGAACAATATCTCCGATCTGAAACTCTATAAAGTCAAATTCTCTCATGTTATTTATAATCCTCATAAAATCTCTCAAACCAGACATCTCTTTCTTACGCTCAGATGTTAGGTCGTCTTGCTTAACATCACCGCAGAAAATGATTCGGCTGTTCTCACCAACACGTGTCATCACTGTGTGTAATTCACCTGCACTCATATTCTGTACTTCGTCTACAACGATAATACAGTCTTCGAATGTACACCCACGTAGATACGAGGTTGATGCAAAGTTGACGATTTGTTTTTGTTTGAGAATTTGATAAGCATCACCACGATTAAATAACTTGGTTGCAATATCATAGTAAGGCTCTTCGTATACAGCCTCTTTCTGTTTTTGATTACCAGGCATAAAACCTTGGTCTCTAGTTGGTACTGTTGATCTTACGATAAACACTTTTTTGTGTGGGCTATTCTGCTTCATCACTTCACTGATTGCGAAGTATAGACCTAGGAAAGTTTTACCTGTTCCTGCGATCCCATGTAGCATTAGATTGTAACCCTCACCCCAACTCTCAAAGGCGACCCTTTGATTTTCAGTCATGGGTTTAATGTTGCGGTCAATTTGGAATACGGTTGATAATTTGTTTTCGTTATCTAGAATACCTTGTTGTCTCAGTACTCTTCTCTGTCTTTTAGTCAGACGTTTTTCGTGTGCAGGCATTGTTGAATCAATCCTTATTATTATTATCTGGTTTTGATTGTGGAGTCCGTGATACCCTTTGAGTTTCCTTTTTTAATGTGTTTGAGTAGTGAATTGAATGAATCAGGTGTCTTAACGATACCCATTCGGTGTGGATCACCAATTGATGGTGCTTTGGTAATAATTTGTTTGATGTGTGGGTTCTTTTTGAGATAGGCTTCCCTATCTGCTATTTTCATTAACATATCGTACTGTTCATCAGTCTTAGTATCATGAAACGAATACATTGGCATTTATGCTCTCCTATAAAAAAAAGGCAATCCGTGATGGACTGCCTCGTAACTGTCTTATCACTGTTGATATTTATACAATTAATTCGTATATTTCTTTCCAGTTGTCAACTTTTGTTACATCATCATTGTGAAAAGATTCATTGTGATGATGATTGATTAGATAACTGTCTAGTCCTAACTCAAGACCAACTACTGCATTCTCGGGCTTATCTTCGACCCACATGCACCCACTGTCTTTGTAGGGCAATAACTCTGCATCTTTATCAGCACCAGTATCTAAGTAGACATACTTCTCAAAAGCAGTGTCACCAAACAACTCTCTAAGGTTCTTAGTCCTTAGATGCTGTGCATACTGATCGTTACTCAAGCTAGTAATTGCATGGAAGATATACCCATGCTCTTCATGTAGCTTCTTAACATACTTCATTGCATCTCTGAGAGGTGGCAACTTTCTAATAGCCGCACTCTCATTGAACATCCTGATGAGTCTTTTGATCTCATCTTTAGGCATATCGTAACAAATAGACATGTCGTATTCACATACACCAGTCTTGACATACCCATGTCTTTTCATCCAGTAATCGAATGAGTATTCCCAATCTAATAGGACCCCATCACAATCAACTAATATCACTTTATCTTTATTCATAATTTAACTCACTTTCTTATTTCACATACACTATAACACTGATCTAGTCAGTTGTCAAGTGGTTAATTAGGAAAAGAATGAATTTTTTTGTTTAGCTTTTTGCTTACGAGCCTTTTGGATCTTGGCTCTTTTTTTGTCATAGCGTTTGCTATCTTGCTTTTTAAAACGGGGCTCTTTATCGCCCCATTCATCTTCCTCACACCAGTCACGGAAGTTCTTGCGTTTAGACATTTTAGATTACTCACTCTACTCCGAAATTAAACCAGGAAATGCTTCTTTGATTAAAGCAAGTGTCAAGCCCTTGAAAGGCTTTTGCTTAATCACTTCGCATAGTAATTTTGCATCTGCAGGATCTACTGCTTCTAGCATTTGGATAAACAACGCTTCTCTACGAATTGGATGAATGTTATCACCATCAAACCCTTTAACGAAGTAGGGAAGTTTTCGTGTTTCTCTAAATAGCATCCCATGCGAATCAGGCATCTCAGATGGCTCATAAGGTGGAGCAGAACTTGGTATGTTCAACTCCATAGACTTATCATAGGTTACTTTGAGAATATTGCGTAGAGGCTTGCTGTTCTTTGCTTGCAAAAACTCAATCTTCTCTTTTTTGGTTTTCATTTCACGGGCTGAACTAATAATTTCAGCCAAAGATTCTGTAGACATTTAAAACTCCGATATTACTTCCATAAGATTTTTTAACTTGTTCTTGATGAAATAGTTTAACAACTGCGATCTATCTTTTGCAGGCTCATTTAACCAAATGTCCATGATCTGATCTTTAATATAATCAGGTATCATTTCTAAGTCGATAAGAGACTTGTTACGCAAGTAGTTTCTTTTAACATCTTCTGTCATAGTATTTATGTCTTGCCAACCTTCTAGTCTTTTCTTAGTAATAGGACGTTGACGTTCACCAACAACTAAACAGTTATCAGCAGATAAGATGTTAGGTACACCATCACCAGTATCACCTTTAATGATATGCTCACAAAGATACTTCTCAGGAGATGAGTGTGTAATCCAACGCTTGCGTGTAGGATCGTATTGTTTTACATTCGCATACTTGTGTAATTGAATATAATCTTTATCACCAGACAAGACTAGAATAGGCTCACCAGTATTCAGTAGAGTACCTTCGTGATGTACGATTGTACCAATGATGTCATCTGCTTCAGCAGTTTCAATTTGAATAACACGGTAAGGGAAGTATACTTTAATCTCATCACGAATATTATTCAAAGCATTGAAGATGGCAGACCAGTCTAGTTCAGACTCGGTACGTGCTTTTCTACGATTAGCTTTGTAATACGCAAAGTTATTTCTGCGCCAATAGTTTTTATCATCACAACAGATGACTAGTTCGCCAAAGTCGGCATTGAACTTTTTACGATTGGCTCTTAGTGTGTTGAGGATCATATGTCTCAACATGTTTTCGTCAATAGGCATGTTTTTATGATTGCCGATTTGAGCCATCATATTACTTATCATCACCTGATTTAAATCTACTAGTATCATTATATTTCTCCATATTTGATATAAGTTATATATTACACCACTTTTATCAATATGTCAAGTCTTAATTTGAAAATTCGTTTAAAAAATTGGATAAAGCCTTGGCGGGCTCTGTGATATTATCGAATACTTTGTCAGTTACCTTTTGAAACTCAGTGTGTTCTCCGTGAGAACGCATGATGATAGCCCTGATGGATTCGACTCCAGCTAATATATCTTTAATGACATTGGGATCTTCGAAGAGATCGACATCCATCTCTTCTAATGCTTCTACTACATCCATCATAGCATTGAGGGCGAAGTCCCCTGCAAAATTTTCTACGATCTCTTGCTCTTCGCCCAGTTCATCCATTCTATCCTGTATCTTTTTCTCAAGTACAGCATTGAAATCTACGATGTTACTCATTGCTCATATTCGATTATCTTCCCATCGACCTCTATTTTATTGTCTGAGATATAAACCCCACCTAAGTCAGAGTAGTAAACACCATAGCTACGCTTAGGTGTACCGTCTGGATGATAAGCCATCGCTACACAGAATGTTTTAATTCTACTCTGTTGATGCTCACCATAAAACATGTCTAAGTAGACACCATGCTTGATGTATCGTTCAAGGTTACGAACATACCCTTCGATACGTGCTACTTTCGCAACAGCACCTTTGGCGTTTGCTCGAACTTCTTGTTTAGCCGCAGATAACATATCTTTCTGCGTTTTAATCCAAGTGCGAACATTCTTTAGCGACAATGTATCATCATCGTCTAATGCTAAGACATCTGGGTGAACATTCTTAGGTCCACCTTGTTTTGCTAAACGAACCTCACGTGCTTTCGCTAGACGCTCGACAGCCGCCGCCTTTTGCTCTTCAGACATAGGCTTACGCTTCTTGCGGATCTTCTTTACAGGTCCACGTTCTTTCGCAAACTGTTCACGCATTTCTAATTTTTTGCTTTTACGAGCCATATAGACTACTCCTCATTTAAGTTACGAATCACTATAACATGAAACTTTACTTATGTCAAGAGGTTTTTTAGGAAAGAGTTCCATTCTAGCTTACGATTTTGCCAATTAAAACGATAATTAGCCAATGCTTGCATGTTTCCAGTCGTACCTTTCAATATCTGATACGTATTTGGGTTACGATGTATCTCAATCGCATTCTTAAGTTCTAAATAAAATTGATTCGCATGATCTTGTGCATTCTCTACATACCCATACATTGAAGTCAGTCCCATTGATGTTTCTGGTAACGCCGCTAGTGATGAGTGAACGCTCAAACAACCCGCAGACATTGCTTCCATTAGACAGAGACAAGATGTCTCTTTCCAAGTTGATGGGTAAGCAAAGATGTGAGACTGCTTTAGTACTTCACGTATCTCTTCATTACTAACAGACTTGTAGTAATTAATTTTCTTATGCTCACGCAACCTATCGAACAGTTCTTTGAATGGCTCATCTCGTTCAGGCCATCCATACAGTAAGAACGATGAATACACATTTAGTTCAATGTTGTCATACTCTTCTGCTAACTGTCTAAACACTGCATACAATATATCAAGCCCACGATGTGGTGTTGAGAAGTATACAAGTTTAATCTTTTCTTTGGGATCTGGCTTCTGATGTTGCTCAATAGGCTCAATCGCATTACGCAATACAACACCTGCTGAGTATGGCACACCTAGAAATAGGTTGTACATCTCTTGTTGCCAATGAGATACAAACACCAACTTATCAAACTTTTCCCAACCACCATCTTTCAGATGTTGTACTTCTGGATCTTGTGGTAGATCGTGGAGAACGTAAATCTTCTTTCTCTTTGGATCTAGTTCACGTACCCTAGAATGTATGATCTGAAATTGATCGAGGAGAGACTTGTTACAGTCCCTCTCGATTCTATGTGCCATGAGTTCAGTACCACCCATGGACTTTTTATTCAACTCATTTAGTTCAGGCAAAAACTTCACCGTTCACTGTCTGGAGTTTATCCCACCTAAATGAACGCCAGCCTTCGGCATTAATATCCCAGACAGAAAGCGAAGTGTCGCTCTTCTTCTTGGGAGCTTTCTTTTCAATTTCAGCAACAACTTCAGGCATTTTATCTGCTTGCAATGTTGCTTCCATCTTACGATATTCACCATTGACCTTTGTAAATTCAACTGTCACTACACCCTCTTTCATAAGGGTAACTACATTAGATTGGTCCATCACCATAACTCCTCGTATTTTCAATTTCACTAGCGAATTCTAATAATCCGCCAACAGGTTTATTATGCCACAATATCTGTGGCACTTTATTCACACCAGGAAAACGTTGCAGAAATTCTGCCATATATTCCTTGCGAGAAACATTTTTGAATTCCCAATCAAATCCATACTGTTCAGCAAGTGCTTTTGCTTTGTCACAATCTGGGCAGATAGAGTTTCCATAAATCGTAATCATTGTTTAGTCAATTCTTCTAAACGGTCTGCTATCGAAGTCCAGGGCTCCTTAGTAGTCCAGTGAGCCATAGTTCTAAGTTTATCAATCATTGCTTGATCACTCATCTGTCTTTCTTTAGCATTTTCTTCACGTGTACGCCGAAGCATATATTCATAGTAACGCTCTTGAGGTTCTGGTCGACAATTATTCATCTTTAGCCAAGTCCTCTGCAAACTGATTATTCTCTTCCTCCATAGCGACCATCTTTTCTGCACGTAACTTTTCTTGTAGTGCTAATTCATCGGCAAACGACATCTTACTATTACGCCAGTCATGAATCCAAGAAATCTTTTGCTCTTCTGTCCAGTCTTTTAGATAGTCATTATCTGCATCAAAGAACTGTAGTACTTCTGGCTCACGTAAAACTTGTGCATCGATGATCTGTTCACCAACATGACGTTGACTAAACTCTTTTACATCTTCACACGTGACAGCATCAAGCGCCCACGAAGGATCTACTTCTTCATCTGGATTCAGTCTTTGTAGTTCGTCTACGGGTATTACATATCGATTACGAAAAGTTGATACACACGTAACAACTACGTACTCAGGTTTTTGTTTGATTGCCATTATTTTCAATTTCCTCTATCATGTTTAACAACTTGCGCTTATACGTGTTGGCGTCTTCAAAAGATTCAGATGTTCTTTTGTGATCGGCACCTAACATGCTCTGTGATGCGTATGCACCATTTGTAGCTTCGACATACTTTAAAAAAGTATCTTTTAGTGACATAGGTCTCTCCAAGTACGATTCAGGAACGCCTTCAGCATATTCCCATTGATTAAGTTCTTCATCATTATTATTATTAGCAAACGTGTTGTTTACGAATTTTGCAAACCATTCCATAATTTCTCCATATATTAGTCACAGTATATACTAAACTTCTTCACATGTCAAGTAATTAATACAATTTTCTTTTAAAAAAGTCAAAGTCATCTGATGTTTTGAACTCGACCTTCTGTCCGTTCTCATCTTTACCTTTGAAGTGCTTACTAGTTAGCTTACTTATCTCAGCCATATAGAACTTACGAGGTGCGTTATCTTCTTGCATGATAGTGACTTCATACAGATCAAAGAATAATCGATAAAAGAAGCCTGGTTTTCTTGGCATAGGCATTTTTAACATCTCCGTTCTACTACCTTACATAATATATATAGTAGTTGCTGTAGGGTCACATTATAACAGTAAACTTTACAAATGGCAAGCACAGATTGCATAAATAAACATGTAATATGACTTTTGAAATTAATATATGGATTGGAACTATGACTAGACTAATTTTACTTTTTGTTATGAGTATGTTCGTGACAGGATTTGTACATGCACAAGAAGCACCAGAAGATGGAACGACACCAGAAGACCCATCATGCCCAACAGGTTACATATGTACAATATCAAATACAGATAGCACTGTAGACACCAGTGCAGATAGTACGACTAAAGTGATATCACCGCCACCATCGGCAATTGCACCAAACATTAATACAGCAAACTCCGATTTATGTACAGTCGGTATGTCAGGTGCAGTGCAGACACAGATTTTAGGTTTGTCTGCTGGTAAATCAGTAAGAGACATGAATTGTGAGCGACTTAAGAATGCAAAGACCCTATATGATATGGGGATGAAGGTCGCCGCCGTCTCTACCATGTGTGGTGACAAAAGAGTATTTAAAGCGATGATGATGGCAGGCACACCCTGTCCATACGATGGCATGATCGGCGCACAAGCAAAGGCGGCATGGGAAGAAAACCCAGATATGCAACCTGATGCAAAAGGGAGGTTTATAGATGAAGATAACAAGAGTACCCTATTCGGTGGTGGTATTATTGGCGGCATCTTGCTTCTACTTTTACTCTAATCAGGTAGTCGCCCAAGAGACAACGGGCACAACACCAAACGCCGCCGCAAATGGATTTACGTGGAACATGTTTAGTGTTCTGCCTGCTCAAGCTGGTCTAACATTCAATGGATTGTTTTACACGTACACGGCAGATAAAGAAACAGAAGATGATTTTACAGTAACTATTCAAAACGAATACGCCAATGGCGTTGGATATGTTATACAGGAGACAGACGATTGGTCTGGTCTACCTGGTGCGACAATTAATAAAAGAATAGATTTACCCAACATCTCACAGACAATTGTGGGTGATGGCTCAATAGTTACAACAGGCGAAGGTGAAGTTTTAGATCCTTCGGTAGTATACAGTTTTAGGTTTGACGAGTGTTTTGTTCCCATCAGTAACCCTTCATGTCCAGGTTATCAGGACGCACTTTATCAGTACCTATTAGACAACGGGCTTCTAAACAGTGAACCGAGTTTAGACGATCCATTTTATGATGAATGGGTCCAGTTTCAACTAAACAGAGACGCTGAAGATAATGCAGAAGATGAAGATGAGAAGAAAGTTAGAGAAGATACTACAGAGCTTGATGAAGATGTAGGAATCGAAATGTTAAATGCAGAAGTCAACATAGACGAATTTGTCGATGGCGCAAAGCAGAATGCAATCATTACAGCATTATCAACAATACCTAGGTTTGATTTATATACAAGTGCTACCTTAGACGGTGGAGTGTATAATGATGCGGTCACACTAAATGATGGAATTCTAAACGATAATAATAGAGCCTTGAGACAATTCGCTACTGATAAAGTGCATAAAGATATGGTACGCTCACAATATGAAAACTAAAAACGGAGATAAAAAATGAATAAAGTTAAATTAACAGCTTTCGCTTTTTTTACTTGTGGCGCACTCATCACAAGTACAGCGACAGCGCAAGACACACCCATTGTTGGTAATGTAGAGTCAAAATGCTCTATCTTCACTGACAGAGAAGGCGTGTATGGTAACCCTACACCCGATAAGCTTACTACAGCAAGCGGTGATGGTGGTGTTAAGCCAAGAGTCAGATATGACATCATTCAAGGCGGATACTACGAAGCTAGAATTGGTTACCCAGACTCTTTCTCAAGTAGCCCATCACTTGCTGATTCTGTTACTTGGTCAGGAGTAACTGAAGTAGCTGAAGTTTCAGACACAGCTATGTCAGACTATGAGACAGATAAAATTGAATACAATAATATCACTGAGTTTGATCTTCACACCGCTGGTACAGTGTGGTTTGATATATCATCTAACGCAGTATATGGTGTTGGTAAATCATTTCCAGCAGGTCCATACACAGCGATGGTAACGGCTGAGTGTATCGCAAAGTAGAGTAAACCAAATGCGTTTTGTTATTGTTATATTATTTTGGTCTTTGGGGTTAACTTGTGTTGCGCAAGCACATGAGTTAACTCCGACCTACCCCAAACTGGAACAGTCGGTGTACGACAGCATTTTGACTACAACAATGGTTATCTTCAATAGAAGAGCAGATGTGAACTATTATCAGATTGAAGTATGGGATGCAGATTGGAATAAAGTACCTTTTGCTAGTGCTGAAAAAATTATCAAAATGAACTATCTTGAACGCAAAAGATTAGAAATATACTTTAAAGATCGTGACGCAAGCAGAATTAAGTACATCTGCACACGATCAAAATTATTAAAAGGGGGCGGGCAGTCTGTTGTTGCATCCAACATTTGCTCCAAAGTTAAATAGGTGAATAATGATGAGATACTTAATTATTGTTTTATTAATGATGGCGACGAATGCATACGCAGATTCTAGTTCTTTGAACTTAGCACTACCTAGTATGCCAGGTAACTATCAATCAGACAAGTTTAGAACTGGAGATTTAGATTGCTCTAATGCAATTGGATCTGCAACGAAGATGGAGATGGGTGTAACGGGTATTATATCAAGAGAGAATCAATCTCCGTTTGCACAAGACCCAACAAGTTTTGGAGATAGTCCAAGAGATATAGGAGTATATGCAAGAATTACAATTCCTCTCGGTAAGAGAGTGAAGAATAGAATAAATTGTAATGAATTGTATCAATTAGAACTTAGAAAAAAGAGACTCGAAGTAATGAAGCTTGAACGTGAATTGCTACAGATGCAGACGTTAGAATTCGAGAACTAGAGGTAAGGAATGGCTAATAAAGATTTAGGTGAAGGAATAGAGAACTTCGAAGAAGAAGTAGAGAACCTTAAAAATACAAAGATGAAACTCTTTGGTATTACGATGACACCAACTACAATCGGTGCGTTGTTTGCATTACTCGGCACAATCGGTGGCGGTCTTTACGGAGGCTTTGAAGTATACAAAGACTACATGGATATGAAAGAGATCATTCAGAACGTTGACACAGACGCTATAGAAGCACGTAACAACGTCATAGAGACTAAACTAGACGAAGCCATAGACTACACAAGAGACATTAAGGGTGACCTTAAAAATGATATCATCAAACTTGAAGCACAGATCGATAGATTGGAAGACAAGATAGATGAGTCAGAGGTGCGTATCAACTCAACAAAGAAAGAGATTGATATTACACTAAAAGAAATTAGAACAGAAATGAACACATTACAGAAAGATGTGACTTCTAGTATTAGAGAAGTAGAAAGTATTGTACGTGAATCCGAAAAGGGTACACGTAAAGAAATGCGTGAGTTGAGAACTAACCTTGAAACTGATATGGATACGCTTGAAAAAGATATGAAAGAAACTGTACAAGAAGCATTAGATAACCCATTAGCAGATTAAGGAGAAATTATGATAGAAAACTCACACAAGATGGCGTTATGCGCCTCGATAGCATATCTAGACGAAGAAGAAGCACGACCTAAGTTTCGTGAAATCGGTTTTAGAAAGCACGTATTCATTGAACGAGATGGCGCTCAGTGTCATATAGTTTGGACTGGACAACAGATAGTACTATGCTTTCGTGGAACAGAACCAGGTGAGTTCTCTGATATCAAAGCAGACTTAAATGCTATGCCTGACAAAGCAGACAATGGATCTGGTTGGGTACACAATGGCTTTCAAACAGAAGTAGATAAAATCTGGGAAGACATTATGAAGCATGTAGACTTAAAACTACATGAGAAGAAAACATTATTAATTTGTGGTCATTCACTAGGTGGTGCAATGGCGACAATCGCAACAAGTAGATTATGTGATAGAGTATCAGCACTCTACACATATGGATCACCAAGAGCAGGAACAGGAAAATTTGTCAAATCTTTTAAACACATACCTCATTATCGTTTTGTTAATAACAATGACGTTGTACCTAAAGTACCCTTCGCTTTCCTCGGATATAGACACACCTGCAAACCACAGTACATCAATTACTACGGAAACGTTAGATCCGCTACATACTGGCAAAGAGTAAAAGACCAATGGCGTGGTCGTTGGAGAGCATTAAAGAAAGGCATGCCTTTTGATGGTGCATACGATCATGGAATGGATCACTATTGTAAATACACTAAGGAGACAAAGTGACTAGAGAAGAACTAGCAACACGGGACAGTATAGTATCAGACTTCACCAGTAAGTGGAAGTACAGATACGATACAGAGCAATACGGCTCATCAGACGCTTGGGTTATCATACGTAGCGAAAGTGAAGAAGGCAAGTTCGAAGGTGACTGCGAAGACTACGCTTTGTCGCTATTATGGCGACTTTGCGATAAGAAAGACTGGAAGATGTGGTGGATGCTACTTACAAGACAAGCAGGCATTTGCTGTGTTGGATCATCAAAGACTAAGATCACTCACGCTGTATTAAGATACAAGGGCGAGTACGTAGACAACTGGACTCGTAAGTTTGGTCATAAGTCTGAGATAGAAAAGAATCATACTTTTCATTTTTTGTATGGGCATGGATTATTTCACTTCACTGTGATTAAAATGCTCATCAGCAAGATTGTAAGAGTAATAAAAGGTATAAAGAGATAGGAGAACTAAATGGATTTACTTAGCAGAATGATGGGTGATACACTGTGGATTTACACAGCAATCGCTGGATCAGTACTAGGTGCCGCATTTCTAGCGTACTTCAAAGATACACGTGCAGGACTATGGTGCTATGCCAAGTTAGATCAGACACTTGACTTTTTAGTAGAACGTTGGGGTTGGACTTGGTTTGAACAACCAACTGACGCATGGCGAAAGAAATATCCTTACGTAACCAAGAAGATTGATGAACTTGAGAAGCGTATCAAGGATCTAGAAGGGAATGGTTAGTTATGACGAATGGCAAAAAAGAATCCTCGATATTCGAGCCCGGATTGCCTATTTACGAAGTTGCATTGAAGGGTCAAAGCGATCCAATTACACATCTGCGACACAACGAAGAACTTCATGTCGATCAACAGAGATGGAGAAATCGCCACAAGATGTGGGAAAGTCTGCAAGAAATAAAAAACTTGACAGCATCAAAGCAAAGCTAAGAAAAAAGTCGTGATAATCGAATACGAGAAAATATCATACACAAAGAACTTTATATTAGTTTGTTCAATAGGATTGAATATTGGTTTTATTATAGGACTATTATTCATATAAAAAGGAGAAATAAATGAACTGGTTAAAAAATAGATTTACAGAAAGAACATCACTAGACGGCGTAGTACTAATCGGCGTTGGTCTTGTAATCATTCTCGCAGGTCCATTCGCTAAGATTGCCGCTTATGCCGCAATTGGATGGGGCGCTATTACACTGTTTAAAAAGGAAAAATAAATGGCTGGCAAGAAGTTAGAAGAAGGCACAGCGACTATCGATGCAGAAGCGGCGGCTCAGATCGATGCTAATGGCGATGGTCACATTTCATCTGATGAGATGGCAATGCACTTAGAGTTTAAACGCAAGCGCCTTGAGGATGAAGATGCTCAACGTGACGCTATGCGTAAGATGACTTGGTTTGCTTTGTTTGGAATGCTCTTGTATCCAGCGGGTATTGCTTTGACATCATGGCTAGGGCTAGATGAAGCATCAGGGTTGATTGGTGATATTGCACCGACTTACTTTGTTGCAATCTCTGCACTAGTATCAGTATTCTTTGGTGCTAACGCATACTCTGCAAACAAATAATAACACATAAAGAAAAAGATTAAGGGAGCTTCGGCTCCCTTTTTTAATCTACGAATGGTTCAAAGTCATAACCATTAGCAACTTGACAAGCCCACCCATTAGGGAATAGTGATACTAAAGACCAAGTACCTGAGTCTTGATTCACAGTAAATACGAATTCTGAATTTACGTATCTACCGCTTGCGTGTTGTTGTACTATCTTTCCATTGAATAGAACTGATTCGTTAAATTGTTTCGCACTAGCCGCTAAGTCCTGAAGCGTATAGCATTTTTGTGCCGAAAAAAACGGTGGCACTTCATTATTCTCTTGCGCAGTACCTATGTTAGTTGTACATAGTACTGCAATTACTGCTATCAAATATTTCATGATATTCCTTTCTCTTAGTCGAAGTAAACTATATGAATTACTCCGTCATTACCTGCACCGCTTGAACCGCCTATATTTGCTTCACGTGAAGAACGTGCGAATCCGCCTCCACCTGCTCCATAGAACCCACCGCCGCCAGCGGCATTAAATCCGTTAATAGTTTTTCCACCTGCACCACCGACACCAGTAATTACACCTAAATGACCGCCTTCAAAAGGAGAAGGAAGTGATGCCTGTCGAACTGCATACCCTTGGTACTCTCTGTATTCAGGTTGTGCGGGTGAACCGCCATGTGTACCTATTAATAGACCTGGCTCATCTCCTGCTTGCCCACCTTGTATATTATACAGACCGCCTTCTGCGATGCCACCTAAGACTGTGATACTAACACCACCGTTGTTAACAACTTGAGCATGTTTGCCGCCTTTGCCACCATAACCCTTTAGATCAATACCGTTTCCGCTCACTACAGTATTGCCGCCATCAGTACCATCTTCAGCCAGAAAAGATTCACCTTGTGTTTGTAGGGCTCTAGCAGGACCACCGACACCAATAGAGCAAGTAAATGTCATTGAAGTTGTAACATCCGCAAACACTACTGACATACCACCTGCTCCACCGCCCCATGCGGCACTCTGATTTTCAGTTCCATCTACTCTTATTAGTCTGCAAGCACCGCTTCCGCCAGCACCTAATGCTACGATTGCGGCTCTACCATTTCTAATAGGAGTAAACGAAGTAGCGGGGTTAGTTCTTATGCTAAAGTTCCAATTCTGTTGCATAGTATATCCAGTTTCAGAATCTCCTCTAATCAGTGTTACAGCTTCACCGCCAACGAATGCGGGGAACGTTGTAATACCCTGATTTATAGTATCTGGATTAACTTCGGATGTAATAAGTTGATCGTTCAGCCTAATGACTAGTTCTGATTCCCCACTGATGCCGGCTACTTGATTAATTCTCCAATAGGTACCTGTACCTACTGTACCTTGAATATAAGTTGGAAGTGTAGTAGTAACATTTCTATTAATAGTTTGAGTATCTACTATGTCAGCAATTCCAGTTCCTCTTCGAAAGTTACCGTCTGTAGTATCAAGAGATAAAACTTGTGGTGGTTCTGGTTGACTGAAGGTCCAGTAAATTCTTATATTACCGTTTTCAGCACTACCACCTGCATTACCAAATGTAGAAACACCAGTAGTTGATAATTCACTAAATCCTGCACCGCCCCAATCTGAGTTACCACCCGGCAAGTTTCCAAGACTTGGAGTTCCATATTGTGGTCCAACGCTTGCTCCACCTTCGCCACCTCTTAGTAATGTTGGTGAATTGCTACCACTAGGTAACTGTGATACACTCTGCGCTGATATATTTGTGAAGGCAAAAGCATTAGTTACTGTACCAGATGAGTCTCTCCAATAAAGTCGACCCGCCCCACCTGTACCACCAGGATTAAAAGCTGGCTCGCTCTGATTAGGGATTTCAGCAGTAACACCTATTGCTTGGTCACCACCAATAGCCGAAAAGACCGTTGAGTCCCCACCTGGTGTAAGGGTTATTGAAGTGTTTTCCCCTCTAGTGACATTAGCAGGTGAACCAACACCATTAAGACCGAAAAATCCACTTAGACCAGCGGCACCAACCGAATAGCTTGTGCTAGAAGGAACTTCGCTACCCTTTACTGCGATCAGATATGCACCCCCTGCTCCACCAAAGGAATCTCCTCCAGCTTCGTTGGTTCCAGCACCACCGGCAATTAGATAGAATACAACCCAGTCATCAGCACCTATAGAAGAAGGTTTAGTCCAAGTGCTACCACTAATTAAAGTCTGATCAGGAAAGTTCCAGAATGGTACGGGTGGCACATCTCCTGTAACAGGTGCAGGATCAGGTCCGTAGATTGTGCCATTATCTGTTAGTGTAATTGTAGTACCAGTTGCTTGCGTAATAGGCAGTCCACCTGCTCCGCCAAACGAAGCGGCTTTACCCCACGCTCCTCCACCAGTCGCACCGTTGCCTGCTGTATTTTCTACATTTGAGCCACCAGGTGTATTGAATGTCGAAGATAGGATTCGCCCACCGCCTGCACCAGGTGTATTATTTTGAGTGTTACCTCCTCGACCACCGCAAGCATCACCAAAAGCACCAGATTCTCCGATGCCACCAGGTGTGCCACGATTTGGGAAATCAGGATTATTCCCTGCACCAGTGCCGCCTCCTGCTCCGCCGCCACCAAACTCACTAGCGCCGCCACCGCCACCGCCAGCTATAAATCCTGTAGAGCTGTTAATGATGCTTAGACTAGTAGGTCCGCCAGATAGAATTTGTAAAGCTGGACCACCATTGTTACTGTTACCATCTCCACCCTTACCAGAGATTTTTCCGTTGTTGATTATAGTAACAGGTTGCGAAGACGGAAAGTCTCCATCTATAATGAGTCCACCTTTAGTAGTATCATCTGAGTACAACCATATATCATTACCAGCATTATCTTTTTCTCTCACTGTAACTGTAAGAGGAGTTGTTTGATTCCATCCTTCTGCGACAGCCCAGTCGAATAAGTTTAATTCTAGATAAGTTTGATCGATTATAAAAGTTGGATTCTCACCTTGACCACGATAATCAGATAGACTTAGACCTGTGCTACCGTATGCAGGTATATTGTCTGTATTACCACCAGGTAGAATAAAAGAGTTTGGAATATTAGAATGCATACCGACTTGACTACTTGTAAGCATAGAAGGAACATTGTTATCGTCATTCCATAAACATAGGTAAGCATTTGCTGTTTCAGTACGTCTAACAAAATGTTCTAATTCACGTGGTGGTCCTAATGTGAATGACTTACCTCTAACCCAATTCCAAATATCCCAAGTACCTGTACCTGTTCTTGTTGGTATAATATTTTTTGTTTCTACTGACTCAACACCAGTTTCTCTGTCTACTGTTGTTGAAATAAGATCAACACTAGTGACAACTTCATTAGCAGAATTTGGTATAGTTGTAGGAAGAGAGTATTCGAAATTGTGTGCTATCGTAGGCATTGTGAAAACAAGAACCCAATTACCATTAGTGTTTTGATACCCTATTCGATACTTAGTTATGAGTTGTGCGCCGACAGCTATATTTTTGTATGGCGTTTTGGCATCACTGAATTGTCCACCAAAGCCTTGACTTCTATTAAGAATATCAAGCCCAGTATCATCATGTGCGTATATCGCCATACCTTCATCGACTTTATCACCATCTTCAGCAGATACAACCATACTAAAGAACTCAGGCTTTGCTTTACCACGTACTAGATCCAATGCTATTTCAGTTGAACCTGCGATATGACCAGACACATATCCGTTGCGTAAACCTTCTTCGAGGTTATCGACTGTTTGTACACAAGTTATTTGAGCAGAACTTCTACCTGAGTAGAACTCAGTTCGCAAATCACCAATTGATATTGCTCCAGATGATGGTAGTGTCATGTGTTTAGACCTTCTTGGTAAATAGTTATATGTCTATTTATATTAGAAGTGATACAGCCTTGCTGTGGTGCGCCTGATATGATTCGAACATATGAC
>ERZ1048068.1049-NODE-1049-length-22507-cov-6.872929_pt1 | contig 22507 bp, 17 predicted proteins | sample MGYA00383098_ERZ1048068 | MGnify/ENA primary metagenome ERZ1048068 (study PRJEB29581, sample SAMEA5548368) | metagenome | biome: marine; feature: coastal; material: water | depth 1 m | study: Short-term variability in the microbial, nano- and picoplankton... | reverse complement strand
TAATGAGTGTGATGATTTAGTTAATTACTATGTTACTGATTAAATAGATTGTTAACTCAAAATATTTTGGAGTAAAACTTATGTTCTCCTTATTGGCCCATTCTGGAACAACGTGGAGGAATGAATCCTGTTCCAGCTACTAAAACAATAAAACGGTTATACTATTATAGTGTGATCATTTTATTTTAGAAGTGATTGGATTTAATTTATCACAATGTTTTTTTTTGAAGACGTTACTGCACAACCACTCACAATGACCCTTTTTCCAATGTTTATACATCCTATTTCTCCCCTTCTTTTAGAAAGTTGTTTTGCGGTCATTTCTTTTTTTTGCAGTCTTTTAGACCAATAAGGAATGAGTGTGCAATGCGCAGATCCGGTTACAGGATCTTCTAAGATACTGGCCTGGGGTGTAAAAAAGCGGGATACAAAATCAACCTCGTCTCCAGGAGCTGTTACAATTACACCGCCAGGATCCATATTGATGAGATCAAATATTTTACGATTTACTTTTATCTTTTCAATCTTAGACTGATCTTCATATACAAGTAAAAAGTCACGGGATTTGTAGACTTCCTTTGGGGCCATGCTCAAGGCTTTATAAATATTTTGCGGTAGCGTAGCCAATTTTCCTTCTCGGGCTGGTAAATCCATGTGGTACAACCCTTTTGAAAAATTGACATCTATCAAGCCACTTTGGGTTTCAAAAGATATATTTTTTTGGGAGTAACCTAAATGCGTCTGCAAACAATGGGCTGTGGCCAGTGTGGCATGCCCACAAAGATCCATTTCAATATCTGGTGTAAACCAGCGCAATTGTATTGTGTTTTCATTTTTAATAAAAAATGCGGTTTCTGGTAAGGCGTTTCTTTTGGCAATGGCCAACATGGTTTCCGCTGGCAACCATGTTTCGAGTGGGATGACAAAAGCAGGGTTTCCTCCCTTGAGTTGGTTTGAAAATGCATTGATTTGATAGACTGTTAGTTCCATATGCAACAAGATAATACAAAGCTAAATTTAATACATTTTAAAAGCATTCAATTTCAGTATATTTGAAATTATAAACCAATTTTATAAAAAAATGAAAAAATTAATCTTTTTAGCCTTTATTCTTACCGCCTCCTGCAATTCAACTGAAAAAGAAATTTCAAATAAAAATGATGAACTCATTTTTGTAGTCGATATGAAGGTCATTAATAATAAAACAGCTGCTGAGGTTGCCGACTTTTCGGCTTATTATACAACAGCGATTCAAAAAAATGAGCCTGCAACGATCGGCTGGGGTTTTTATAAATCTGAGGATAAAGTGATTTTGATTGAGCGCTACACCAATAGCGAAGCTATGATCAAACATGCTCAAAATGTATCCCCAGAGGGTATCTTACAACCACATTTTGTAAAATTCATGGAACATTTTGAAATCCAAAAAATAGATGTTTATGGCGATGCTTCTGAAGCAATGAAAGCTTTTGTAGAACCCTTCAATCTGCCTTTTGCATATCATTCTTCATTTGCAAGTTTTAGCAGGAATTAATTTCTTTTGTTATGTAACGGATAGCTTATTTGCAATGTTTGTCATACGTAATGAAAGTATCTTTGAAAAGAAGGCTCAAAAGATTAAGACTGTATTGGTTCAAAAAATATTACATTTAAGTCATCCATAATTTAAAAAATAACGGCGGGGTCTATAAATTCCATGTAAATTATAAATCCAGCCATCGCGACTATAAAATACCCGAAAATTTTCCGAAGTTTTAAGTTGTCAAGATAACTTGCAAGGTAATTGCCAATAAAAATCCCAAAAATAGCCAGGCAAGTAAAAGGCAAAAGAAACCCCCAATCAATATTAATAACCAAAGCATCACCAAGTAAAAATCCAATTAGTGACTTTAAAGTTACGATTGTAAGTGAGGTTCCAATGGCTGTTCGTATATCAATATTTGCAAAAATAATTAAGGCAGGAATGATTAAAAACCCACCACCTGCACCTACAAGCCCTGTGATACTACCAATGAGAATCCCTACGATTAAAATTAAGGGGTAGTTGAGGACAACTACTTTTAAATTTCTTTTTTTAATATTTTTTTTTGGCCTTTGCAACATGCTTAAAGCCGAAAGCAACATTACTGCTGCAAATCCGCCTAATATCCCCATCCGCCTACTAATGACAATATCACCTATTACAAACAATTCCTGCGGAATTATAGGCATTATAAACAATCTAACAGCAGTAACACTTAGGATGGCGGGAAGGCCAAAAATAACAGCAATTCTAAAATTTACATTTCCCTTTTGGTACTGTTTAAAACCGCCTGCTAAGGCGCTGCAACCTACCACAAATAACGAATACCCTGTGGCTAATTTTTCGTCAATCATAAATAAATAGGTGAAAATTGGAACGGCCAAAATAGACCCTCCACTTCCAATTAAACCTAAAACAACACCAATAATTATTGCAAAAAAATAGCCAAATAGTTCTAACAAAATAATAATTTATATCTTAAACAATAGAAAAATACTTTTCTTTTTGAGATTATTTTACAAATTAACAAAAATTGGTGTTAACATACTTTAACGCTCTGCCAATCTTATTTTGTAATTTATGGTGTAAATTTGGCCTATTAATTGGCATAAAAACAGGCAATTATGACAAAAATATTGGCATTTGATAAGCTTTATACCTTCTTGCTTTCCGAGAAAGTAAAAATAAAAATAGAGAAAATAATCCTTATTATAGCAATGATAAGTTTTGTTGTTCACCTTCTACTCATTTACTTGAAACGCTATGGCTTTCTAGATCTTTTCGAAACATCTAACTTCTTTGATGACCCCATTGCAGCCATTTATACGCCGTTTTCTTTCATATTAATTTACGAAGTTTATTTGTTAATTTTTTATTTACCAAGATCAATAACTACCTACATTACCAAACAATACGAAATTATTACGCTTATCGTGATTCGACGGATTTTTAAAGATTTATCTAATTTGGAATTGTCTTCGAGTTGGTTTGAAATTAAAAATGACATCGCATTCACCTATGATATCATGACTGCCTTATTGCTGTTTTTTCTAATTTATCTTTTCTCATATTTAAGAGACAATTTAGATGCTCCAAGTTTGAACCCACCATTTGAAAGGAAACAAATAGATCAGTTTATAAAGATTAAAAAAATAGTAGCATCTGCCCTTATTCCTATCTTTATAGTGGTTGGTTTATTTACTTTTAGTGGCTGGGTTACTTCTTCAGTGCCTTCTAATATTTCGGCAGCCCTGAAAGATGTTAATAGTTTGTTTTTTGATGAATTTTTCGCGGTTCTTATTATCGTAGATGTCTTGTTGTTATTGATTTCTTTTTTCTATACAGATCAGTTTCACAAGGTCATTCGAAACTCTGGGTTTATTATTTCAACCATCCTCATTCGAATGTCCTTTACGGTTGAAGGTTTTATTAATAATATTCTCATTATCGCTTCCATTGTTTTTGGTTTAGGTATTCTATGGATTCACAACAAGTTTGCAAAAAACCTGCATTCAAAATAAAAAATCCAAACCTAGGTTTGGATTTTAACTAATGAATTATAAAATTACAACTATCGGCGTTTCTCTTTTTTCATTTTTGAACGTCTCATTCTATCCATAGTTTTTAAAGACTCTTTATTTTTCATCCGTTCCCATTTAGCAAACTGATCTTCATTTAAAATTGTTTTTAAACTTTCTTTCATTGCAATGGCTTCGTCAAGCCTCTGAATATGCATATTGTAAATCTCTTCTTTGCTTGGGCGCTCTTTAGGTTTATTTTCCATGCGCAACTTTCTTTTTTTTGTCTTTCCTAAAATAAGCGCATACATTTGATCTTGTTGATTTTGGTTTAAATCCAATTCTAGGGTCATTTTTTTAGTCCAAAGGGTTGCTTCTTGCTCAGGAGTCATCGTTTTCATCCCTTGTACGCGGGGGTTGGGCTGCTTTCCACGATCTGAATCCATGCCTCGCGGTGGTTGTTGTGCAAAGACTGAAATACTAAAAAGAAGTATTAAAATTTTTAAAATAGATTTCATAGCATTATTTTATTTACTCATAAATTTACAAAAATTATTCCGGATTTAGAATAACCTCAATTCGCTCCACAATATCTTGAAGATGGATGTGCGTCATACCATCTGCGGTTCTAGTGAGCCCCCGTTTTATCATGCGCTTAAGTTCATTTAATTCAAATCGAGTTACAGCTCTAATGTCTGACTGACTTGTATTTACAGCAGTTGATTTCACATAATCGCTGCCCACTCTTTTGCTTTGATTTTCAGCGGTTATGAGATAAGCGAGTCGATCAATATGCGCCCTTTGAAGGTTTCGGCGGTAGGTGTCAATTTTTTGACCTCTTTTGATTTCTCTCCATATACTGTTGCGCAATGAAGTGGTTAAATCTGTCAGTTTAAAAGCTTCAGAACCGTTTAAGGTTTCATTTTCAATAAGCCGCGCCATTTTCCCCAAACTCAATAGGTTTTTCAAAGTTCGCTCTTGCAACTTGCGAATGCGTTCTATGGACCCTGAATACTCAATACGCTCAAAAATAGCCTTGTCTATTAACCATAAAGGGGTTTGAAACAATTCTTTATCCAAAAAGTCCAAAGCCTCTGCTTGTTTTTCTTTGGACACATGGGTGTACACGGGACCTTCTTGATCGGTAGTTTTATAATGCTCGTAAACACCTCCAATATGATTCGAAACATGACCCATGTAGCGTTTGAATTGCGAGAGCACTTGTCCATACATGGCTTCCAAATCACTGTAATCTTCTCCATTTTTGGTCGTCCATTGGATCAAATTAGGTACAATCCGTTCCAGGTTTTTAATGCCATAGGTGCTGGCCAACACGGCATCATCACCAAGGTCTTCTGTCTGCGAACTTGGATCTACTACATCACCAGCCTGTTGGTGTCCAAAACGGTACATGGGATCTCCAGCATGTTTTGTAATCCAACCGTTTAATACTTCTTTTTCTTCTTCTGCAGTTTTTCCAGGAATTGGACGGTACCCCCAAGCAATCGCATATTTATCATAGACACCGATATTAGGCATCAGCGCGACCCCTTCGTCTTCAGGCTGTGCGACATAATTAAAGCGTGCATAATCCATGATAGAGGGTGCGGTGCCATATTTTTGAGTGAATTCAGCATTTCTCAAATCCTCTACCTTATAGGCACAACTGCTGCCCATATTATGTGGTAGTCCGAGGGTGTGACCAACTTCGTGTGCAGATACAAATCGAATCAGATGCCCCATAACCTCATCTTCGAACTCAGCAGCTCTAGCATCAGGGTTGATGGCAGCTGTTTGAACAAAAAACCACCCACGAAGTAAAGTCATTACATTGTGGTACCAATTGATATCACTTTCTAAAATTTCTCCTGTTCTTGGATCACTTACATGAGGACCATTGGCATTTGGAATGGGTGATGCTAAATACCTCACCACCGAATAGCGAACGTCTTCTGGACTCCATTCGGGATCTTCTTCAGGGGTTGGAGGGTCTGCTGCAAGGATGGCATTTTTAAAACCAGCGGCTTCAAAGGCGACTTGCCAATCTTCAATACCTTGTTTGATGTATTTTCGCCATTTTTTTGGGGTGGCGCGATCAATATAATAAACAATTGGTTTTTTTGGTTCCACCAATTCTCCAGCTTCAAATTTTTCGAGGTCTTCCGCTTTGATTTCAAGTCGCCAACGGTCTAAATACACCAATTCTCGACTTCTTTGATCCTCCAATCCATAATCGACTTGCCCCCTTGCAAACCAGCCTACACGTTGGTCAAAATAACGTCGTTTCATGGGGTTTTGAGGTAATAAAATCATTGAATTATTAATTTCAACAGATATGGTTCCTGTACTTGAATTTGAAGGTGGATTTGATGCTACATAGGTTTTAACATGTCTGGCTTCAATATTTTTTGGATAACTTTTGACACTTTCGATAAATGACTTGTTACTTTCTAGGCGGGATATTTTGTATTGTTTTCTACGATAGCTTGGCAATCCTAGTGCTTTTACATCCGTTTTAAACAGATCCGTTACATTGATGACAGTTGCAGTGGAATCATTGTTGTAGGCTTTGATCGGGAAGGTATATAAAACCGGTTCAAAGTTTGAATTCACAACGGCTTCATGGACGGGCAGCGAATCTGCTGCAAAAACTTCATGAGATACCACTCGCAACAAGACCTTTTTATCTCTTTTTTGCCACCTCAAGACTTGGGTGTTTTGTTTTCCACCGCCAAATCCAATACCAGATGCTGTTTTAGCAATGCGACTGACCATGAGCATTTCTTTTTCAAACAATGAATCTGGAATTTCGTAATAAAAATCGGTTTCAATTTTGTGAACTTTAAAAAGCCCCTCATCCGAAACGGCGTCTTTCGTGATGACTTCTGAATAGGGCTTGATGCCATCCTTCTTTGGTTTTGGCTTGGTAGTGTTTTTTGAAGTGTTGTCTTTATTTTTTTTAACCGAGCCTGCCTTGATGCTGATTGCACAAGAATGTAGAACTAAAGCTGCGGCTAATAAAAGAGTGGTTTTAAATATTTTTTTCATTGTCTCAAAGAAATTAAATTATAGAGTAATATTTAAGGCCGTTGTTTTAGGATTTAGTCCAAAAGTATTACTGTAAGCTCATTTTCTATTTTGGCGACTTTTGCCAACCCTTGTTTCGTTAAACTTTTTATTGCTTTATCCCACCCCTTGTTACTGAGTCCAGCTTGTATTTTTAATTCGGATAGCTGAATGGTTTTTTTATTTTGAAGGATGTCAAAAACCACTTTTTCATTTTCATTTAAATCCAAAGCTTTTTTCTCGGGTTTCATCTGTGGGAAAAACAACACCTCTTGAATGGATGCATTATTGGTTAAAAACATAATCAAGCGATCCATTCCAATGCCCATTCCAGAAGTTGGCGGCATCCCATATTCTAAGGCTCTTAGAAAATCTTCATCAATAAATTGAGTCGCTTCATCATCGCCTCTATCAGCTAATTTTAATTGTGCTTCAAAGCGCTGGCGTTGATCTATGGGGTCGTTGAGCTCAGAGTAAGCGTTGGCGATTTCTTTTCCGCACACCATCAGTTCAAAGCGTTCGGTCAAATCTGGATTGCTGCGGTGTTCTTTACAAAGTGGACTCATTTCTTTTGGATAGTCTGTAATGTAGGTTGGCTGAATGTAGTTCCCTTCGCATTTTTCACCAAAAATTTCATCGATTAACTTGCCTTTCCCCATACTCTTGTCAACTTCTATTCCCATGTTTAAGGCAGCTGTTCTTAGTTCTTCCTCAGACTTCCCTGTAATGTCATAGCCTGTAAATTCTTTTATGGCTTCTGTCATCGTGACTCTAGGATAGGGTGCTTTGAAATCAATTTCATGGGCCCCAAAGGTGGTTTTGGTGGTCCCATTGACTGCATTAGCACAAAACTCTAGGAGTTGCTCACAAAATTCCATCATCCAATTATAGTCCTTGTAAGCCACATAAATTTCCATGGCTGTAAATTCAGGATTGTGGGTGCGGTCCATCCCTTCATTTCTAAAGTTTTTTGAGAATTCATAAACTCCGTCAAATCCACCAACAATCAGACGTTTTAGGTACAATTCATTGGCAATGCGCATGTACAAAGGAATGTCAAGGCTGTTGTGGTGGGTAACGAATGGTCGTGCTGCAGCACCTCCAGCTATGGGCTGTAAGACAGGTGTCTCTACCTCAAAATATCCAGCATCATTAAAAAAATTTCGCATGGCATTAAACAACTTTGTTCGCTTGACAAAAACTGTCTTGACATGAGGATTCACTGCCAAGTCTGCGTAGCGTTGGCGGTAGCGCATTTCAGGATCGTTGAATTCGTCATAAGAATTTCCATCCGCATCTGTTTTTGGAAGTGGGAGCGGTTTTAATGCTTTGCTCAAAAGTTTAAAATTTTTGACTAGGATTGTTTTTTCACCCACTTGAGTGATAAATAATTCTCCTTCAACCCCAATAATATCTCCTAAATCTAAAAGTTTTTTAAAGACATCATTGAAGGCAGACTTGTCTTCACCTGGGCAAATTTCATCCCTATTAAAATAGACTTGAATACGCCCTTCACTGTCTTGAACTTCTGTGAAAGCAGCCTTCCCTTGCACTTTTTTTCGCATTAAGCGTCCAGCAATAACCACCTTTTCTCCTTCATTAAAATTGGATTTAATACCTAAACTGTTATGGGTTACATGGAATAAGTCGGCGGGATAAGGATTGATTCCTAACGCACGTAGCTTTGAAAGTTTTTCGCGTCGGACAAGTTCTTGTTCGGAAAGCTGTGCCATAGTTGTTTAATCTTAATTGATAGCAAATATAACGACTCTGCATTGGATTTCAATAGGGAATTTAAAATTCAATAGTTTGTAACGATTTTGATGTATTTTTGTCTTATTGTAGCGTTATAATTTTCAAATTTATTGCGATGAGCATTTGGCGGGTTTTATTGTCTATTTTATTTCCACCCCTAGCAGTATTAGATAAGGGTTGTGGCTCCTTTATAATTGTATTTATTTTGACACTTTGTGGTTGGGTGCCAGGAGTTATTGCGGCCTTAGTCATTCTTAATAATCCAAATCATTAATCCCTTATTTTTACAACATGAATAAATCAATTCAGCTTCAAGATTTAGGTCTAAAGGATTATAAGGAAACTTGGGATTTGCAAGAAGAAATTTTTAAAAAAACGGTGGCTGTAAAAGTCATAAATAGACGCGAAAACGCCGGATTATCAACGCCCAATCACTTTTTATTTGTAAGCCATACACATGTTTACACTTTAGGAAAAAGTGGCGATCTTTCTAATTTACTTTTAAATGAGGAACAACTCAAGATAAAAGGTGCCAATTTTTATAAAATTAATAGGGGGGGAGACATCACTTACCATGGACCTGGCCAAATAGTTGGTTATCCTATTCTAGATCTTGAAAATTTTTTTACGGATATTCATAAATACCTTCGCTTGTTGGAAGAAACTATTATTTTAACACTTGCAGATTACGGTGTGGAGGCTTCAAGAAGTCAGGGAGAAACCGGTGTATGGTTGGATGTTGGAACGCCTTTTGCAAGAAAAATTTGTGCGCTAGGAGTTCGTGCCAGTCGCTGGGTAACTATGCATGGATTTGCCCTTAATGTCAATACCGATTTAGGGTATTTTGATCACATTATTCCTTGTGGGATTCGCGGTAAATCTGTTACCTCATTACGGGTTGAATTGAAGCAAGATCATGTGGACGAAAATGAAGTCAAAGAAAAATTATTGAAACATTTCTTGAATCTTTTTGAGGCCCAAAAGATCAATACAGTTGGTACATGATAAAACTCTCAGCACTGCTTTGACAAATAAATTCAAGGGCTGCATCCCCATCGACGTTTGCTAAATCAACACTTGAAGCTCCATAAACTGGAAAACCTGGTAACACCTTTCCATCACTGTCATAAAACCAAACTTTGTTGGATTGAAGATCTGTGATGCTTATGTAAATTTTGTCATTGAGATAAAATAATTTTGGGGGACTAAAATTCCCATAATCAAGCGTTGCTTTCTGAGCTTTAATTTGTAAGATATTACTCCATTGTGCTACCAATGTTTTACTAGAAGCTGTGATTTGGGTACCTGGGTCAAACCCCAGAGATTGCAAACTCAAACGCCCTTTGGTATCCACCTGAACAAAATCTCCATTGGCGTCAATTGTTGAGAATTGATTTTTATAGAAGTACAGGTTTTGATCTGAGAAATTGAGGGTTCCCTTAACGTCAATTCTTATTTTTCCTCGGCGATCTAAAATCTTTAAATTCTGCCCCTCAGAAAATACAATATAATCTCTACTTCTGAGTCGAAAGTGTTTTGGGGTGTTATTAATCTTGTACCCTGCTTTGTATTCAAATCCTTTCACACGTTTCCCTTTGCCATCGTACATTAACAAATTAGTACCCTGTGTGACTAAAAACCTATAATTTCTTGTTTTGTCATAATCAAATACAGCCAAGGGTTTTGAAACTTTATCTTTGAGCGTTAGCGGAAATCGTCCAACATCCCTACCTAAGCGGTCTAAGATATAAAGTCTGTTTTCAGTAGCAAATGCCATTTGAAGGCGTCCGTTTTTAAATAAGTCAACTTGTTTTACAGCACCGAAGATTGGGCCTGATATTCTTTTTTTCCAGCGTACGGCCCCTTCATTTGATATTAAATACAATTGATTTTCAACATCTTGTACCAAAATATCTTTTTGCTTTGTTTGATGGTTTTTTACAAATTGAATGTCCCCAATGATTTGTGCATCTAACTTAAAGCTAAAGGCTTCAGTTACTTTTTGAGCGTTTGAAGCAGGCTTCTGCTTTTGAATCAATCCATTGAAATGAGTTGTATTGTCGTCTTTAACGACTTGAAAAGTGGAATTTTGAAACGCTTCCAAGCTTTCCGCTGTCATATTGGCCCCCAAGTGGTTGTTAAGAATTTTAGCCAAGCGATTTGAATCAAATGTTTGAAGGTAAGAGGCCTCGTCACTTAGTGTATTTTGCATGGATTGATAACCTTGGCTTTGAGCCAGATTGTTTTGATTGGTGTATTTAGAGATTACGTCTTCTAGGGTGGTTTCATTTTCAGAAAACACTATGAATTTATCTATAATTGTATAGGTTGAAGGTTCTATATGAGGTAATAAATTGCCGAATGTTTCCTTGAAGATAGAGCCATTTTCAAATTTAAATAGCGGTACAGAACGAAATGTTTTCAAGAGCTCTTGCTGGCCTGTCAAAACATCCTTACTGGTGCCAATGTCCAATGCATACAAAGCAATCGCAACTCCGTTTTCGGATTCAATACTGCCAATTTCTTCAGTTGTTTCAAAAAAAGACTTGGCAAATTCTGAAGGGATTAATGTACTGTCGTTTTGCCTTATATTTTTAGAGAATTGTTCAAAATTAGAAAAGTTATAAGACTTGAAATTTTGGCTTTGATTGGGAGCAATTTGGTTTAATTTAGAGGCTTTAGGATTGATCTTGTCAAACAAATGGAACCACAAAGAATCTGTATACACCCCACTAAAAGATAGAGTTGATGGACTAGCATAAACGTCCAGTAAAAGATTGTTGAAAATAAAATCTATCCCTTGAATTTCTGTTGACGGGGCCGTATAAATCGAAAATGTCGCATCGGGCTTAAGAATGTTAGTGAATTTCTGAAAAGGGTGGTTTAGCGTTTTGTTACGTGGGGTGTTCATGGGGTAAGTGTTGTTATAAACCCATATGCTGTCTTGAATTAATTTAGAATTTAAAAGCGTTTTGGACTTCAAGTGTTGTTTTTCTGTAATAAATGTATAACTGGGTTCAGTCATACTTGGATTTGAGCAAACCAGCAATGGTCCAGAAATTTTTAGGCTGTCAATTGGCATTAAATGGCTTTCAAATAGCGATTCCAAGTTTGTTTGGCTTAGAAGGGTATTGTTCTTCAAAGCGCTTTTAAAACTTTCTAATGAATTGATTTTTAGGACAAATGTAGAACCTTCAGGGATAAAGTCTTCAATATTTGCCTGCGTGTCGTATTTGTTTTGACATCCAAATATCAAAACTACAAACAAGAAAAAAATGATTTTACTTCTCATGAATTAATTCTATTGAGCTATAAACAAAGATAGGATTAAAATTCAAAAAGTAGCTGATCGGGCAGGAGTTTAAAAGATCTTCTGTGGTATTTTGTAGCCCCATATTTTTGAATGGCTTTGCGGTGCTCTTTGGTCGGATAACCTTTGTTTCGCTCCCAATTATACATGGGGAATTCTTCATGAATTTTAGCCATATAATCGTCGCGGTATGTTTTCGCGAGAACAGAGGCCGCAGCAATGTTCATGTATTTTGTGTCTCCTTTTATAATGGTCTTATGGGGGAGGTCACCAAACGGCTTAAAACGGTTACCGTCTACAGCGATAAATGTGGTTTTATCCAATTGAGCGACAGCCTTGTGCATCCCCATAATAGATGCATTTAAAATATTAATTTTGTCAATTTCTTCTGGAAATATGTGTGCCACTCCGAATCCTATCGCTTGAGCTTCAATGATGGGGCGCAATTCTATGCGCCTGTTATGCGAGAGTTGTTTCGAGTCATTCAGCCACTTGTTTTTAAAGCCCTTTGGTAAAATAACAGCGGCTGCTGTGACAGGACCTGCCAAACAACCTCTACCCGCTTCGTCGGTACCGCATTCAAATTTTTCATTGGAAACACTGAGCTTGAGCATGGTTTTTTAAAATTATACGTAAATATAGATTACTTTTTTCGAACCGTTCTAAAAGCTTATAAATCCCCAATAATTTGCTACTTTTGAAACAGTAATTCTTTTTAATTAATATGGTATACAAATATGCTGTCATTTTTTTCTTGGTTTTGTGCTCGAGTGCTGTTTTTGGCCAACGTAGGCTAACTGCTAATGAAGCAAAAGGATTGAGTCCTTCTAGTGAATTGAATAGAAATAACTCTAGCGCTAGCAGTCGCGAATCTAAAGATCTCTCAAAAAATCCCAAAGGTAAAATTGAAGATTACAAAATCATTTCGCGTAAGCTTGATACTGTGCACTTAGACACAACACTTACCATAAAAAAAGAATATAAATTCAATTACCTTAGGCGTGACTATTTTGAATTACTCCCATTTAATAATATGGGACAAAGTTTTAATTCTCTAAGCCAAAACTTTTACAGACGCAGCATGCAGCCTGGTTTCGGAGCCAAAGCCAAGCATTTTAATTATATGGATGTCGATGCCATTCATTATTACCGTGTGCCCACGCCATTGACTGAACTTATGTATAAATCTAACTTTGAACAAGGCCAACTGTTAGATGCCTTTTTTACTGTAAATACTTCAGAACAATTTAATTTCTCCATCGCCTACAAGGGGATGCGCTCTCTTGGGAAATACCAACACATTCTTTCTAGCACAGGTAATTTTAGATTTACGTCTAGTTACCATACCAAGAACAAGCGTTATCACTTGCGCGCTCACCTAGTTAACCAAGACCTTTTAAATCAAGAAAATGGCGGAATTGCTGATGATCAATTGGTAGAGTTTGAAAATGGAAATTCTGAATTTATAGACCGGTCCTTGTTTGATCCACTATTTGAGGATGCGGAAAACAACCTTGAGGGCCGCCGCTTTTATCTCGACCATACCTATCAACTTAAGCCAAAGGACTCCTTGGGGAATAACGGTTTAAAGCTTGGACATGTGCTTCATATGGAAGACAAATTTTACCAGTACACCCAGTCTCAAAATTCAGCTGCATTTGGTGATACTTTTGTAAGCTCTAATTTGTCAGATAAAAATTCATTTGACCACTTTTACACTGAAGTCAACGCCGAGTATAACAATAACACCCTTGGAATTCTTAAGGCAAAATTAGGTTACAATCAATACAATTATGGCTATAACTCCTTGGTCATACTGAATGGTCAGACCATCACTAATCGACTAAATGAGAGTGTATTGTCTTTTGAGGGTGGTTATAAAAATCAAATTGGTGCGGTTGCACTTACAGCCGATCTCGGTGTAAATGTAGCAGGGGATTTAGAAGGTAATTTTTTGGATGTTCAAGCCAATTATACAATTAATGAAGATCTCAGCACCACAGCAGCGCTCAATTCAAATTCTTCTGTAGCCAATTACAATTACCGTCTTTATCAAAGCGACTATTTGAGCTACAATTGGCAGAACAGTTTTAATAATCAACAATCTCAGCAGTTGGCTTTTGATTTGCGTTCTAAAAAGTACGGAGATTTTTCATTCGATTATACAACGGTCAATAACTATCTCTATTTTGAAGATAAGGGGCTTGGGGTGAAGCCTCATCAATATGAGGGAACTGTCAATTTTGTGCGTGCGAAGTATGAGAAAGAATTTAAATTCAGAAATTTTGGTTTGTATAATACCATGTTGTATCAGCAGGTTTTGGAGGGGAATCAAGTCCTTAATATGCCCCAAATAAACACAAGGCATACCTTTTACTATGCCAATCATTTATTTAAAAATGCATTGTATTTGCAAACGGGCTTTAACGTGAGTTATTTCTCCAAATATAATATGAATGGATATGATCCAGTATTAGCGGAATTTTATGTGCAAAACAACGCCTCTTTTGGTGATTTCCCTAGAATTGACTTCTTTGTAAATGCTAAAATTCAGCAAACGCGAATATTTATAAAAGCCGAACACTTTAATTCGTCTATGACTGGATATAACTTCTATTCGGCGCCCAATTACCCTTACCGAGATTTTATTGTTAGATTCGGTATTGTTTGGAATTTCTTTTTATAAATACGTTTTTGAGTCTGAATCGCTTTAATCTCATAAGACCGCTTATGTTTTTTGGGCTTAGAATATTTTTCATTACGAGCTCTGCGATGCTGAAAATAAACCAACAAAACTAAATCATAAACGACCCTAAAGATTCGTTCAAGACCATACTTAGAAATCCCAAATTTACGCGCATTGTGTCTTACAGGAACTTGTGTTATTCGTGCGCCATTAAAATGGCTTAATAGCGATATGTAGCGGTGTATCTCGCCGTGTAAATCTAATTCTTTGGCTGTATTTTTGGTAAATACTTTCAACGCACAGCCGTGGTCTTTAATGTTAAAATTTGTTACCAACATAATGATGAGATTGGCCACTGCTGAAGGAATGGTTTTTAGAATCGAATCCTTTCGATCGGTGCGTATTCCTGTTATCAAATCCCAATTTTCATCTTTAGCTTTCTCAAGCATCCAGGGAATATCCCTAGGGTCATTTTGTAAATCCCCATCCATTGTAACAATATAATCTCCTTTTGCCATGTCTATTCCGGCAGCCAATGCCATACTTTGGCCATAATTTTTTTCTAACTCAATCACAACCAGGTTTGGATGCTTCAGTTTTTTTAGTTGCATCCCAGTGCCATCTACAGAGCCGTCATTGACCAATAGTAACTCATATTTGAACCCCTTTAGAGCGTTGTGAATCGCTTCGTTGAGTATATGTACATTACCTGCTTCATTATAAAGCGGGACAACAATAGATATGAACCCAAAATGATTCGGAGGATCTTTTATCAAAAAGTGAAGATTTAGTTAGTTTTTCAAAAGTAAACCAATTTTCTAACAGAATCAATCTTTTAGAATGGCCCTTGAAATCACTATTTTTTGAATTTCAGAAGTACCCTCGTAGATCTGTGTAATTTTGGCATCACGCATCATGCGCTCGACATGATAGTCCTTTACAAATCCATTGCCTCCGTGAATTTGGACGGCTTCTACGGTATGTTGCATGGCGACTTTTGAGGCATATAATTTTGCCATCGCACTGGAAGTGTCATAACTGCGGCCCTGGTCTTTGTCTAAAGCTGATTTGTAAACCAAAAGCCGTGCTGCTTGAATATCGGTTGCCATGTCTGCCAATTTAAAGGCAATGGCTTGGTGATTGCTGATTTCTTTGCCAAAAGCCTTTCTTTCTTTAGAATACTTGAGTGATAGTTCATAGGCGCCTGCCGCAATTCCCAGGGCTTGGGCTGCAATGCCTATGCGTCCTCCGGATAGTGTTTTCATGGCAAATTTAAATCCAAATCCAGCCTCGCCGATGCGGTTTTCTTTAGGTATTTTCACATCATTGAATTGCAAGGTATGGGTATCGCTTCCGCGAATTCCTAGCTTGTTTTCTTTTGGACCAATTTCAAAGCCAGGCGTGTCTCTTTCTACAATGAAGACATCAATTCCTTTGTATCCTTTGTTTTTATCTGTTTGTGCAATCACTAAATAAACTTGGGCACGTCCCCCATTTGTAATCCAATTTTTAGTTCCATTTAGAAGATAATGATCTCCTTTGTCAACTGCGGTAGTGCTTTGGGATGTTGCATCGCTTCCAGCTTCAGGTTCGCTTAGACAAAATGCACCAATCCATTCCCCCGTTGCTAATTTTGTTAGGTACTTCTGCTTTTGTTTTTCGGTTCCATATGCTTCCAGACCAAAACATACCAGCGAATTATTAACTGAAACGATAACACTAGCTGAGGCATCAACTTTAGAGAGTTCTTCCATGACGAGTGCATAAGACAGCGTATCCATACCACTGCCACCATATTTTGGGTCTACCATGATGCCCATAAAACCTAATTCCGCCATTTTTTTGACTAAATTGTCGGGGAATTTTTGAAGTTCGTCGCGCTCAATTACGCCGGGGAGCAGTTCAGTTTGAGCAAATTCACGTGCGGCGTCTCGTACCAGTATTTGTTCTTCGGATAGGTTAAATTTCATATAGATTTCAAGTTACAATATTTACAAACAATGTATTCAAATTTAATCCAAAATGCCAAACAATTTAAGTTAATAATTTTAAATTTATCAATGTGATAAATAAAATTTACAGTATTGTCGGTGTGATGTCTGGTACCTCTTTAGATGGAGTAGATTTATGCTGGGTAAAATTTTCAAAAAAAGAGAATTGGAGTTTTGATATTTTAGCCGCTGAAACCCATGCTTATGCACCTTCTATCAAATCGCGGTTACAATCTGCCATTGCATTAAGTTCTGAGGCTTTGATAAAATTAGATCGCGATTATACAATGCATTTGGCGGAGTGTTTAAAATTATTTATTGAAAAGTATGACATCAAAAATTTAGATGCCGTATGCAGTCATGGGCATACCATATTTCACCAACCGGATAAAGGCATTACCCTGCAAATTGGAAATTTACCAATACTTGCCAATACTATTCAGCAAACTGTCGTTTGTGATTTTAGAGTCCAGGACGTGGCTATGGGCGGTCAAGGTGCGCCTTTGGTACCCATAGGGGATTTACTTTTATTTCCTCAATACGATTTTTGCTTAAACCTTGGTGGCTTTGCCAATATTTCATTCCAAAGCACCTCCCAGCGGATCGCTTTTGATATTTGTCCTGCCAATATTACGCTGAATCACTATGCACAGCTGCTGGGCTGTCCATTTGATAATAACGGTGAATTTGCGAAAAAAGGAGCTTTAAATTTACCTCTTTTAGAAGCTCTGAATAATCTTGAATTTTACAAAAAACAACCACCAAAATCACTGGGATTGGAATGGGTTCAAAATGAGATTTACGACCTCGTAGATGCCTTTGACTTATCGCCGTATTCAATTTTAAGGACGCTGGTTGAACATAGCGCAATTCAAATTGTGAACATTCTAAAAAAACAAGATTTAAAAAGTGGTCTCTACACGGGAGGAGGTGCTCTCAATTCTTTTTTAATGCATCGTATTTCTAAGCATTACGCACATCAAATTTTCGATCAAAATTTGGATTTAGTCCATTACAAAGAGGCCCTTGTTTTCGGATTTTTAGGCGTCTTAAAATTACGGGGAGAGGTGAACTGTTTGCGAAGTGTTACTGGTGCTAAAAAAGATCACAGTAGCGGTAAAATTTATTTTTATGGTTCCAACTAAATGCCTAAAATGTTTTATATCTTTGTATGAGTTTTCTAGAAGAGAAATTAATTAAAATTTACTGATTCAAATACAACCCATGGAAGCCATTATCATTACCGTCTTTGTTGCTGGATATTTAGCCATCACTTTAGAGCACAGTTTAAAAATTGACAAACTCATACCTGCTCTTATTATGATGGCGGTGAGTTGGGCCTTTATTTCTTTTGGTATCGACGATTTTAAAACTTGGTTTGATTCTTCAAAGCATGCTTTGATTGCCGATTTTGAGGGCCTTACTCATGATGTTAAAATGCACCTGATGGAAGAAACTCTTTTACACCACCTTGGTAAGACTGCTGAAATTTTAGTTTTTCTTTTAGGCGCAATGACCATTGTTGAGATCATCGCTTATTTTAACGGGTTTTCTACTATTAAGGGTTTTATAAAAACCAAAAAGAAAACCAAGTTGTTGTGGATTTTTTGCTGGTTGGCGTTTGTTTTATCAGCTATCATTGACAATTTAACAGCGACCATTGTATTGATTTCTTTGCTCCAAAAATTAGTAAAAGATCGAGATATTCGCTTGTGGTTTGCGGGTCTAATTGTGATTGCTGCCAACGCAGGGGGTGCTTTTTCTCCTATTGGCGATGTTACGACTACCATGCTTTGGATTGCTGATAAAGTGTCTACTACCCACTTATTTGGCTACTTACTTTTGCCGTCCTTGGCCTGCATGCTTGTTCCGACATATCTAGCGTCTAAACTATCGGTTTTCAAAGGCAATTTAGAAGTGGATGATACAGGGCAAGAGGCCCCAGGACGTTTTAGCGCGACCATGCTGTACTTAGGATTATCAGCAATTATTTTTGTCCCTATTTTTAAAATGGTAACGCACCTCCCGCCTTATGTTGGGATGATGCTTTCTCTAGGCGTTGTCGCAGTTTTTGCTGAGATTTATACCTCTTCTAAATTTAGTTTAGATGGGTCAAGTGAACATGTACATTCTAGTCCAGTTCATTATTCTTTAACTAAGATTGAATTGCCAAGTATTTTATTTTTTCTTGGAATTTTGATGGCTGTTGCAGCTTTGGAGTCTCTTGGAATTTTATTTGGATTTGCCGATTGGCTCAAAGTCGCTACACCTCATATCGGAACGGAAGTGGCAGGCACTGCCGTATCGGATTTAGTTGTGCTGCTTTTAGGAGTTGGCTCTGCAGTTATTGACAACGTACCATTGGTTGCCGCATCTCTAGGAATGTTCTCTGAGTCTGCCGATGATATTTTATGGCATTTTATTGCCTATTCTGCAGGGACAGGTGGTAGTATGCTTATCATTGGATCTGCAGCAGGCGTCGTGGCCATGGGAATGGAAAAAATTAACTTTTTCTGGTATTTAAAAAAAATCACTTGGTTGGCGTTTACGGGCTTTATCTGTGGTGCATTGGTCTTTTTCTTCACCAGAACACTGTTTTAAAATCTTTTGACGCTTACTTGATGGCCGGATGAACTATAAAGCAACAACAACTTGGATGTTTTCCAGATTGCCTATGTATCAGCAGCAGGGGGCAGCAGCTTATAAGGAAGATCTCAGCAGGACGGAATTATTGGCATCCCATTTGGGCCATCCCGAAAAAAGGTTTAAATCCATACATATCGGCGGTACCAATGGTAAAGGCTCTACAGCCCATATGCTTTCGGCGGTACTTCAGGAAGCAGGCTATAAAGTTGGTTTATACACTTCTCCGCATTTAAAAGATTTTAGAGAACGGATTCGAATTGATGGCAAGAACATTATGGAGGCATCCGTTGTGGAATTTATAGAAGAAAACAAGCGTTTTTTAGAACATCGTCAACTTTCATTTTTTGAAATGACAGTGGGTCTTGCTTTTGATTATTTTGCAAAATCAAAAGTTGATATTGCCATCATCGAAGTCGGTTTGGGAGGGCGCTTGGATTCTACCAATATCATCAACCCTGAGCTGTCCGTGATCACCAATATTGGTTTAGATCATACTCAATTTCTAGGAGACACACTACAAAAAATAGCCACTGAGAAAGCGGGAATAATTAAATCGCATACCCCAGTGGTCATTGGAGAAACACAAAGTGAACTCAAAGCTATTTTTATTGATAAGGCCAGGTCATTGAAGGCTGATATTTCTTTTGCAGATAAAGAAATAAATCAGGCTTTACCGTGCAGCTTGTTGGGAGATTACCAGAAAAAAAACATCAAAACTGTTTTACAATCTTTGGCGGTTTTAAAAACAAAAGGATTTGCCGTTTCAGAAAGTCATATTAAAAAAGGGTTGGAAAACGTACAAAAACTCACAGGTCTTAGAGGACGCTGGGAATTGCTGTCAGAAACCCCAAAAACCATTTGTGACACCGCCCATAACAGAGAAGGTTTGACCTTAGTTTTCAATCAATTAAAAAAAGAACCTTTCGCGTCATTGCATATTGTGATTGGGATGGTGAATGATAAAAATTTAGAAAAACTCTTGGAGGTGTTTCCAAAACAAGCGCAGTATTACTTTTGTAAACCTAACATACCAAGAGGTATGGATGCTGAATTTTTGTCACAAAAATTTTACAATAAAGGGATAAACGGAAAAGCCTATAGCTCTGTAATATTTGCTTTTGAAGCTGCAAAAAAACAGGCCTCAAACGATGACATCATTTTTGTCGGGGGGAGTACCTTTGTAGTGGCTGAGGTTCTTTAAATTTTACAAAAAATCCTTTTGCAAAAAGAAAAACTACTCTATATTTGCACACCTATTGAAAGGGCGCGTAGCTCAGTTGGTTCAGAGCACCTGGTTTACACCCAGGGGGTCAGGGGTTCGAATCCCTTCGCGCCCACACTTTTTAAAAACCTGATGAATTCTCATTAGGTTTTTTTACTTTATGCTTTAAAATAAATTACTAAACCAACATGGTCAATGGATTTTCTATAAATCCTTTGAGGGTTTGTAGAAAAGCCGCACCAGTAGCGCCATCAACTGTTCTGTGGTCACAAGCCAGTGTTAGTTTCATTGTATTTCCTACAACAATCTGACCATCTCGAACTACGGGTTTTTGTACGATGGTCCCAACGGATAAAATTGCAGAATTAGGTTGGTTGATGATAGAAGTAAAACTTTCAATACCAAACATCCCTAAATTAGAAATGGTAAAAGTACTGCCTTCCATATCCTGAGGTGTTAGTTTTTTGTTACGGGCACGTCCTGCAAAATCTTTTACTGCAGCTCCGATTTGCGGCAGAGTTTGTTCGTTGGCAAATTTGACTACAGGAACCACTAAACCATCTTCAACCGCAACGGCTACACCTATATGAACATGATTATTGAGTTTCATGCGATCCTCGAACCATTGAGAGTTGACTTGTGGGTGTTGACGAAGTGCCAGTGCGCATGCTTTGACTACAATATCATTAAAAGATATTTTTGTATCTGGTATAGAGTTGTACTGCTTTCTAAATGCAATTGCATTGTCCATATCAAATTCTACAGCCAAGTAGTAATGTGGCGCAGAAAACTTAGATTCACCCAATCGTTTTGCAATTACTTTTCGCATTTGTGAGTGGCTGATTTCATCAGAATCTTCTTGACCAGAGGCCACAAACTTAGTAACTGATGATGTAACAGTTGCTTTAGCAGGGCTAAAGTTTTCCACGTCGCGTTTTATGATGCGTCCATTCTCACCGGTTCCCTCCAATTGATTTAAGGGAATGCCTTTTTCCTCTGCAATTTTTTTAGCCAACGGGGAAATGTAGAGTCTGCTAGGGTTGGATATAATTGGTGCTGAGGTTTCTACTTTAGGCGTTTCGACTTCTTGCTTAGGCGTTTCAGGAGTTGCCACAGTTTGTGACGTTTCTGATGATTTTTCTTCAACTACATTTATTTCCGTTGGTGCGTTGGTTGAGAAGTTTTGTGCAAGGTTACTTACGTCCGTTCCCTCTGGACCGATAATGGCTAAAAGGTCATCTACTTTTGCAGATTCTCCAACTGCCAGCCCAATGTGAAGCAGGGTTCCTTCGTTAAAGGATTCAAACTCCATGGTGGCTTTGTCAGTTTCAATTTCGGCTAATATCTCTCCTTCTTCAACAAAATCGCCTACATTCTTTAACCAGCTTGCTACAGTCCCTTCTTCCATGGTATCACTCAAGCGTGGCATGGTTACCACAACAACACCCTCAGGGATATCGGTAGCAACGTTTTTTTCAGCTTCGTTAGTATCTTCATTTTCATTGGTTGATTCAACAACTTCTTCCTCAACTAGTTCTGGCTTTATATTAGCCCCCCCTTCTAAAAGTGCAGAGATGTCTTCGCCTTCCTCACCAATGATGGCCAATAATTCATCCACTTTTGTTGTTTCCCCTTCTTGGATTCCAATGTGTAATAACACTCCTTCATTGAAAGATTCAAATTCCATGGTGGCTTTGTCAGTTTCAATTTCAGCAAGAATATCTCCCTCTTCAACGCGGTCCCCTACTTTTTTTAACCAACTCGCTACTGTACCTTCTTCCATGGTATCACTCAAGCGGGGCATGTTAACGACAATTGCCATAATTTATAATTTATGTTTTAAAAATGGGTAATCTTCTTGCTCATAAACAGCATCGTACATGAGACTTTTTTCAGGGAACGGAGATTCATCCGCAAATTTCTCACAGGCTGCAACGAGTTCTTTTACACGTGCATTGATGGCCTTGATGTCGTCTTCAGTAGCGTAATTATTTTTTAGTATCACTTCTTTTACTTGAGTGATAGGGTCAATTTTTTGATACTCTTTAACTTCATCTTTCGTTCTGTAATGTTGCGCATCACTCATAGAGTGTCCTCTGTAGCGATAGGTTTTCATTTCTAAAAATGTGGGACCATCTCCACGTCTGGCACGTTGGATGGCTTCATCAAATGCTTCAGCGACTTTGATGGGATTCATTCCATCTACTGGGCCACAAGGCATTTCATAACCGAGTCCGAGTTTCCAAATGTCGGTGTGATTGGCGGTGCGTTCCACTGAAGTTCCCATAGCG
>ERZ1048068.1044-NODE-1044-length-22562-cov-16.158395_pt1 | contig 22562 bp, 20 predicted proteins | sample MGYA00383098_ERZ1048068 | MGnify/ENA primary metagenome ERZ1048068 (study PRJEB29581, sample SAMEA5548368) | metagenome | biome: marine; feature: coastal; material: water | depth 1 m | study: Short-term variability in the microbial, nano- and picoplankton... | reverse complement strand
TGTAAATGGGTGCGGTCTGCATGAAAAGGTGACTGGTTTTTTAAAATTCTACGCAGCATGGTGCTGATCATATCCACCATTGGGATCGCTATAAGCCATAAGGTGGTAGCTGGATTAATTATGTCGCGTCCGCTTTGGGAGAAATAGATCATTGCAATAGCGACGCTACAGCCCAAGAAGGTGCTGCCGGCATCGCCCATAAATATCTTGCGCTTGGAAAAGGGTCGAATAGTTAAATTAAACAGTAAAAATATACTGATAGATGTGCAGAAATAGGCGAGTAATGCCACCTCGTTATCTGGCGCGCGGCCCATGGCGAGATATAACAGGCTAGCCATGGTGACCAATGTCAGACCCCCTGCTAGTCCGTCTATGCCATCGACCATATTATAAGCATTGCATAGCCCGGTAATGGCGACTGCGGTAAAGGGTATAGCCAATACCGTGAGCTGGAGTTCGCCAAGACCGAACAGGGTGCCCAGACTGCTGACTTTGATCCCTATGCTGGCGATAGCGGTACCTGCAATAAGTTGCATCAGTAGGCGATAAACAGGATGTAAGGGGTAACGATCATCCATAACACCCATCAGGGTGACCAGGCCACAGATAATACTTATACCGATAAAGGTTTCATTGAGATCAAGAAATACGACTGAGCCAATGACCACTGAAAAGTAAATAGAGATTCCGCCAATAAGTGGGATTGAGCCTGTATGTGTTTTGCGATCTGAGGGCAGGTCGAGAAGACCAAAAACATGGGATAAGGGTATTAATATTCTGGTGATCAGGATGCTTAGAATCGCAACGCCAGCGATGGATGGTAAATATTGCATCATGGTACTGTACTCCCTGTACGACCAATGGTTTTGATACCGGTTTCGCCTGTGTCGGCAAACGCCCATATATTTCTGTTTAATGCTGTAGCAATTCCAACTACATTAAAATTGTTAGAAGAGTAGTTTAACCAAGCTAAATTGGCAACTTACCAACTGCATATACTTGGTGCATTTTGTAAGTATCTTGTTGTCGCATTGGTTCCTAGATCATCTTAAAAAATAATCATATAGAGAAAAATAGCGCTGTTGTAAGGTCTCGACGGTACCTTTTTTGGGTAAACAGTCAAAGCTTTGAGGGTAGGGTAGCGGGTAATAACGGTTATATTAGGGGCTAAAAAGGTACTTGCAGAAACAATAAAGGGCCGCATAAATGCGACCCTTTATCTAATATGGCTCCGACTGCTGGGCTCGAACCAGCGACCCAATGATTAACAGTCATTTGCTCTACCAACTGAGCTAAGTCGGAATTATGTAACGTCTTGGTGGCGCGCATTTTATGGGCCTTGTGGTAAGGAGTCAATAGCTTCTGAGTATGATCTGCCAAGGTTTTAGGTTCTCAGATCATTTAATGACATGTCGCTTGCAGACAAAGCCAAACAGGCTAAACTGACAGGCTCCAGAATAACTGTTTTGGGTTAAGACTCTATTATTTTAATGAGCTGCTCGGGCAGTAACCCGGTCAGCGGATTTCAGGGCTGAAATACCTCGTGATGACTGATAAATCTCGGACAATATTCGCTATTTGCGCAATGATGATGGTGCTAACCAGCGCTGTGCTAGCATCGCCGTTAGAGGAAAAGAAGCTGCAAAGCGAAGAGCAGCTTGTGCAGAGCCGTTTTGTGCCTCTGTTTGCGTCAATAACCGAGGAGTTATCAACCCGTCAGGCGCACTACCTTATGGACCCCTCCGCTTACCAACTCTTTCTAGACACTAATGTGAAGTCACTTTGGGATACTTCCTCTACGACCAGTGCACTTATTGGTAAGGCACGCTTTTTGGGGTTGGAGTCATCCGATAGGCAGGCACTGGTTGCGGCCGTGGATAACACATTAGTGCGCTATGCCTTTGAGGGTCTTGAGCGCTACGGTGGTCAGGCATTTGAGGTCGTTGATGTGGCCGTTAATAAGAGCGCAACTATGGGTTGGGTACAGGTGCTAATGGAATCACCGATAATTCCTGATTTGCATCTAGATCTGCTGATAAAACGTACTTCTAATGGTGATTGGAGTGCGGTAGATATCCGTACCAAGGGAATCACCTATGTCGCTGTTAAAAAGCATGAATTCCGTAGAATTATTGAACAACAGGGTGTCGCGGCCTTAATTGACAGTCTAAAGCGGAAAAACAGTGATTACTTTCGCGATATCTGTGCCAAGGCACCTGCAACCTTAAAAGGCAAAGCTCCTTGTTAAGCCCAACCAAAATTAGTTCTATTCGACCATTTAAGGTTGTCAGCAATTATTCGCCAGCAGGCGATCAGCCGACAGCTATTAAAGGCCTAGTGGCGGGCTTAGAGAATGGCTTATCTGGTCAGACACTGCTGGGGGTGACTGGATCCGGTAAGACATTTACCGTTGCTAAGGTAATTGAAGAGGTGCAGCGTCCCACCATTGTGCTGGCGCATAATAAGACGTTAGCCGCTCAGCTTTACGGTGAGTTTAAGGGCTTTTTTCCCAATAATGCGGTTGAGTATTTCGTTTCGTACTACGATTATTTTCAGCCTGAGGCCTATGTGCCTTCCTCTGATACTTTTATCGAGAAAGATGCATCGGTCAATGCGCATATCGAGCAGATGCGGCTATCGGCAACTAAATCGCTGATTGAGCGCAAGGATGTGATTGTTGTAGCTACAGTTTCGGCAATTTATGGCCTAGGCGACCCTAAATCCTATTTAAAGATGGTTCTGCATCTATCCCGCGGTGAACAGATTGGCCAGCGCGATATTGTTCGTCGCCTTGCGGAGCTGCAATATAAGCGCAATGACATTGATTTTGATCGTTCGTCCTATCGTGTGCGCGGCGATGTTATCGATGTTTATCCTGCAGATTCTGACTATGAAGCGGTGCGCATTGAGCTATTTGATGATGAGGTTGAAAATCTCACATTATTTGACCCCTTAACCGGTGAAGTACTGCGTAAAATTCCGCGTATGACGATTTATCCTAAGTCGCACTATGTAACGCCCCGCGACAAGGTTGTGGACGCGGCGGATAAAATTCAGGAAGAATTAGTGGGCCGTCTTGAGCAGTTGCGCTCTGTGGATAAACTGGTTGAAGCCCAGCGCCTCGGTGAGCGGGTTCGCTATGACACCGAGATGATGCGCGAGTTGGGTTACTGCAATGGTATTGAAAACTATTCTCGCTATCTTTCAGGGCGCGGCCCGGGTGAGCCGCCACCGACATTATTTGATTACCTGCCGGATAATGCATTGATGATTATCGACGAGTCCCATGTGTCTGTGCCGCAGCTAGGAGCCATGTACAAAGGCGACCGCTCGCGCAAAGAAACCCTGGTCGAATATGGTTTTCGCTTGCCTTCAGCGCTGGATAATCGTCCTCTGCGTTTTGATGAATGGGAAGCTCTAGCGCCGCAGATGATTTTTGTCTCGGCAACACCAAGTCGCTATGAAGAGGCCAATGCTGGGCAGATTGTCGAGCAGGTGGTGCGACCCACGGGTTTGATTGATCCTGAGATTGAAATTCGTTCGGCACTAACTCAGGTGGACGATGTTCTATCGGAGATTCGTGCGCGTACGGTTAACAATGAACGTATTCTGATCACAGTATTAACCAAGCGCATGGCTGAGGATTTAACCGAGTATTTGGATGAGCACGGCGTGCGCGTGCGTTACCTGCATTCTGATGTAGATACTGTTGAGCGTGTTGAGATTATTCGTGATCTACGCCTAGGTGAGTTTGATGTATTGGTGGGTATCAACCTACTACGTGAGGGGCTGGATATGCCAGAGGTTTCTCTGGTAACTATCTTTGATGCCGACAAAGAGGGCTTTTTACGCTCAGAGCAGTCGCTGATTCAAACCATAGGTCGGGCAGCGCGACATCTCAATGGCAAGGCGATTCTCTACGCGGATAAGGTCACTGGTTCAATGCAGCGTGCTATTGATGAGACTGATCGCCGTCGAGCGGTGCAGGTTGCCCACAATGAAAAGTATGGGATTACCCCGACCAGTATCACCAAAGGTATTAAGGACATTATGGAAGGTGCCTATGCGGCTACCGGACAGAACAGGCGTGACCGGGAAGCGGCAGAGACAGCCGCTGCTTACAAGATTAATAGTCCCGAGCCGATTAAAGATATAGCCAAGGAAATTAAACGCCTTGAAGAAAAGATGCATCTGCATGCGCGTAATCTGGAGTTTGAAGACGCCGCCAAAACTAGAGATATGCTGACGCAATTACGAGCAAAAAGTCTGGCCTCGTAATGTCTCTTTTTGTGCTTTAGTTCTTTAGTATTAGCCGTTCAGAGCTATTTGAATATAAGTCTGGTTTGCTTATTATAACCTCGCTTTCAGGATGAAATGCACCTAGGAAGGCTTCATCAAGGATGATGGGTTAGTAAGGATATTGACAATCAGCGGATTCTGAGCCTTTCTGGTTATAAGTTACATGCCGTTACAGGAGTTACGGTAGTCAAATCAGAGAACATATAGGGCAATACTTTCGGGATGGAAGTAAATTAGAAGGGCATTATCAAGGATGATGGGTTAATAAGGATATTAGCCACCAGCTGAAGCTGAACCTTTCTAACGCTATAAACCTGCTTTAAGTTGTTTGTCCCCAAGTTGTTTTTTCTTCTTCTATTATTCTCTCTATCTTTTTCCCCTTCGACTCCTCCTTTCTTTCTCTTTACTCTCTTTACTCTCTTTACACCAGTGCACCGTTAATCATTCGTTCAGCGTGGCCTCTAACCCTGATTTTTTAAAAGAGGGTGTTGCTATTCAGGCTTACGAACCTCATGCCATGGAGACATCGCAGGCAATCTATGGTGCTCGAGATGACTTGTTTCTTTATGGCACCAGGGAAGCTACGTCATAGGGAGCCGATATCTTGGCAGTCCGCACCGAATGGAAGCCTTTTTGGTCGCCCAAGCATTCTGGCAAGCCGCAAGTATGTCAGGTCTATAGGCGCCTAATTCCTTGAGATAGGCACTGCTGGAGAATAGAAAAATGCCGCTGAATAACCACTGGGAAGATAGCTTTGTGCAACGTTCTGCGCCGGTTTTTCTACAAACTCGATAACCGGGTAGGGGGTATGGGCACTCATATTGGCTTTGATATAACCATAGCCAGTGGCGGGTTTATTCGGGGTAATGCCAAAGGTGGCTAGGCTTCCGCCGGAGGCAATGCAGTCATTGCATCATTAACGCCAGTGCAGAATCTATCTGGTGCGCTCATATGGTGATCAGCAGGAAGAATAAGCAGGTTGGACTCAGGCTCAATTTCATTGGCGAGTAGGGCCGCCAGACAGATAGATGGTGCGGTGTTGCGGCCGGAGGTCTCTAGAATAATGCCCCCGTGACTAATACCGAGTTCGCGAAGCTGTTCGGCGGCAATAAACCGAAATAGGAGGTAAATGTTCTAGCCCAGCCAGCCGCTCTACCGTTATCTGCAGCATGGTCTTTTCGCCGGTTAATGGAAGGAACGGTTTGGGGTAGAGTTTTCTTGATAGAGGCCAAAGGCGGGCACTGGACCCCCCGCTATTATAACGGGTTGGAGCATCCTAGCGTCCTTCTTAAAACAGTCACTGATCTAAGAAGGACGCTCAATGGCCTTGGCAAGTACCTTAATACTAGTCTGCAATGCTCGAACACTCAGTGATTATTGGGTTTCTAGGCCAGCCAGTGCTCCCTCAAGCTTCATCTGAGTCTCATCTAGAGCCAGATATGGATTCTGTACTTGAATAGCACCAGGGTGAACGATCGAAATAGTAATTTGACTACTATTTTCGCCGCTAAAAAAATTCCCAACACCACCACGGCGCAAGATTTCGATTGTTGCGTGACGGCCCTCTTTGGTGTAAACCAAAATAATCTCCTCTGCGACGGTGGACGACGCTAATTCCCACCCCGACCCTTGTGTAGAATTGCCGTAAAACACGAGATTACTCGAAGGACTTGCATTTGACATCATCACGATTCTTCCCGCTATACCGGTTCCCGTGCCCAAAATAACCGTTGGCTCTTTTTGAATGTCAGCATCTGGGGGTAACGGCATATCAGCCAAAAGATAATCAATTATCTTACGGGATTCCACTTGATATGCGTCGTTAAAGAGACTGCAGCCTGAAGTGAACATGACTAGTAATATTAAGCTGTAGCGATTTATAGTATTTAACACTGAAACACTCCTGGACAGACACTTTATAACGAAACTCACTCTTGCACTTCGTATATGTTTTAATGCGCCCATGAATGATGCATGATTACTTAGTTATATGCAATTTCTCTATAATATTACGCTAGGCTTGCTGTTATATCGCCCGATACTCCTTACTTGATTGGCAAAAACCTTCGATTTATTTCTGTTCGGCCCATGTTTTCACGATATCTAGTGATCGGAACCAATATTGATTTAGATACTCATTTTTGAACTTACCGTTCAAACTTCCGCAGAAGGCGTTCTGAGTGGGTTTGCCTGGCTGAATAAAAGTCAACCTCACCTTCGTTTCTTTACTCCAAAAAAACATCACGCTCGCTTATACAGTATCTATCAATTAGCTCTCCAGACACCAATTTACGATGGGAGAACGTCACTACTTTTTTGACAGCACATCCTTCATGGCTTCCACTTCGAGCAATTTATCAGCTAATAAGCGCTTGAGTTTGTTGTTCTCCGATTCAGGTTCCCGTAAGCATTTAGCTTCGTTGACCTCCAGTCCTTCATACTTACTTCGCCAGTTATAGGGCGTATCGGATGAGATACCGAGATGACGACAAATGCCGTCCACCTTGGTGCCCAGAAGATTTAAAAGGACTTTATGAGACTGATAGGTACGCTTCAGGCTTGGATTAGAAAGCATGGCAAGGGTGGTGCAAAAGGTTTGCAGAAAGCTTACAAGGTAGTTAGAACCTCGGTTTCCGCCAAATGAAAGAGAGAGGAAAATTCGGTGATTGGTGGGAACAGTTGGATTCGAACCAACGACTTCCACCATGTCATGATGGCACTCTAACCAGCTGAGTTATGCTCCCAATCACGCGAGCGCGCATTCTACCAAGACGCTTGACTTCTGCCAATCAATATCTCATTTCTTCTACTACTTAAAACGTGTCATAAAATAAGCGGGTTAGGAGTTAAGTTATAAGAGACAAGAATCTTCTTTTAGGTATAGACGATCAGGTAACCTTCGGGTAAATCACTTTTATTATATAAAATTAAGGTCTACTTCTATGACATGGTTGATGTCCGCAGTTCGAGTCTGCGTGTTCCTACCCGCTCCCGAGTGAACACTTTTCGTCAAAGATAACATTTCTTGCTTCTACCTCTTTGGCTCTGCCACTTTGTTTAACCTCCTCGTGCTTTAAATCTTCGTCTCTGATAATTTGTGATCGCGCTCCTTTCTGTGGTGCGACTTTACCCTCGTTTTTAAAATATCCGCGCAATATAGTTTGCTTACTGTGCTTCACTAAATTTCACAGGGATGCTGCCTTCAATTTAGCGAGTTCACGGATGAGCCCAGTCAAAAAATATACCGCTTTTACGCTACTCGAGTTACTCGTTACCCTCGTTATTATGTCTATTCTGGTTTCTTTGGCTGCACCCTCATGGTCGACGCTTGTTGCTGAGCGCAAGATCAATTTTCAAGTCTGGGAGCTGCGACGCGCTCTTGAACTAGCTCGCAGTTTGGCCGTTTCGCAGCATTTGGTATGGAAAGTGTGTATGGCAGCAACATCGCTGGCCTGCGTCAAAGAACAGGGTCAGCGCCTATTGGTTTTCCTTGATGCTAATAATGATCATCGCGTTAATAGGGATGAAGTTATTGTTAGAGATATTGAAGTGTCGGGTACCAATATTAAATTATCGGCCTCGGGACGCTCCTATATTCGTTTTAAGCCCACGGGGGATGCTATGGATTCAGGTAACTTTTTAGTCTGTTCAGATAACCAATCTATAACTTATGGCCGTCAGGCGATCGTGTTTCGCAGTGGACGAATTCGTCTGTCACGGGATACTGATGACGATGGCTATGATGACCGTGGGGGCGTAAATATACGTTGTCACTCGAGTTAAGTAGATTGACAAAATAAATCTGGCTGAGTTTTATATTCGATACCGATCGTGACTTTTATAGCATTAATCTCTTTGTTGCCACCTACATTGAAACAGGAGATGGAATGATGAAGCACGGAGCAACAATAGGGTTCTCATTAATTGAGCTAATGATATGTATCGGTATTGTTGGTATCTTGGCGGCATTAATATTCCCCAACTACCAAGTGTATATTGTGCGCAGCAATACAGTAGCGGCGCAACAGTATCTCCTTGAGTTGGTTAGTCTGCAAAACCAAGCCATGTTTGATAACCATGGTTATACCGAGCAACTCGAGGCTCTAGGCGCTTCCCCTATAGAACGGGTTAAAGCGCATTACGATATTGCTATTACCAATGTTAACAATACCTCTCATCCACCCACCTATAGTATTGAGGCGATAGCCAAACCCGGTTCCATGCAGGTGACTTCAAGCCCCTTAACCATTAATCATCTGGGGCAGAAAAGTGTCGGTTGGTATGAGTAGATTAGCTAAACCAGCCACACTAGGTTTTACCTTGATTGAGGTTATTGTCACGATGCTGATTTTTGCGTTGGGCATTTTGGGTTGCGCAGCTCTACAAGGTCGCGCACAAAAATCCCAGCAAGAGGCTTATCAGCGTGTTTATGCCATCAATATGCTCACGACTATGCTGGGTAATATCATTGCCAATAGCGACGCCCGCGGCTGTTATCAATTAGGTGGCACTGAGCTGGGTGTTGGTTACAGGAAGCCCTATAAATGTACATCCTTTGGTAGCGCAGAGGCACAGCAGCGGGCTGCAGATAGCGTTAATCAGTGGAGTGCTTTATTGCAGGGTGTGCATACAACCAATGGTGAAAATAATGTTGGTGGGCTATTAAATGCCCGTGGCTGTATTGAGTTTGACTCGGCATCTAGCCGCTATATTGTCACTGTTGTTTGGCAGGGGCTCACAGAAGCTCGTGCTACTGATTCTAGCTGCGGCGAAGGCAATTATGGGGGTGCAAGCAATCGTCTTCGCAGGTTGGTTAGCGGTACCTTTTATGCTCCCGATTTAAAGGGTTGAGGGAGGTATTTTGAGCGTTCAAAAAAATATCATTGGTATTTCCCTTGTCGAATTAATGATCTCAGTCGCGCTAAGTATCTTTTTGTCCACGGCAATTGTGGATGTCACCCTTACCGCGTCACGGGTTAATCGTCAGGTTCAGCTGACCAGTGAGATGGTTGAAAATGCGCGTTACCTTGGGCAGCTGTTAAATACGGAATTAAGCTTGGCTGGTTTTTATGGCTGGTTAAAAGCACGGCCAATTATTAGCGGCATGGTACCGGATCGCTGCACTGAAATTACTGTGGCTGACTTAACCAAGGCTTTGAGTTTCCCGGTGGATGGTATTGACGATGCACCTAAGGATCAGATAATTTGTTCCGGTGATCGTCTACTGGCGGGAACAGATGTTTTAGTGATTCGTCGCGCCAGCACGGATTCGGTCACCTCGACGATCGGTTTGGTGGGAAGCCAGCATTATATGCAGGCCGATGGGAGTTCTCTTACTTTAGCCATGGGTTCTAATGATAAGAGCTTTAACCAAACACAAAAAGATGGCGTCACCCCGGCACCTATTAGGGCGTTTAGTCAGGTTATTTACTATGTCAGTGAGGATCATGTATTTAAGCGCCGCCGGCTGTTAGAAGGAACATATACGCGCGCCGAACCGCTTATTGAGGGGGTGGATGACTTCCAAGTTGAGTATGGGATAGATAGATCTGGTGACGGCATAGCGAATGCCGAGGGTACCAGCGCTGCCTATATTGAACTTCCAGCATCCGGTCAAGAATGGGCCGCTGTTGTATCTATAAAATATCATCTGCTACTTAGTAGCACTGATCCAGCACCCGGCTTAAAGGACACAAAGCTCTACACCTATGCTGATAAGATCAATATAGGTTTCGATGACAATAAGGTACGTAGGCTTTTTACTGGTGTTACCCAGTTGAGTAATGCCAGTGCGCGCAGGACAGCTCAGTGAAGGCGTTAGATCATAAACAAGTGGGCGCAGTACTTCTGATAGCGCTGCTGATGTTATTGCTACTCAATATTCTAACGGCGGCCAGTATTTCTTCTAGTAATATCAATATGCAAGTGATTCAGACTCAGCAGCGTTTGCTAGAGGTCCAGCAGGCTGCGACCAATGTGAGCAACTATGTTTTGAGCGATCTAGATTACTTTATTCATTATAAGGACTATCTGGATAGCCAAGGACAGTTTGCGCCTGCGCTTCCAGACTTCCTCTTTTTAAGTCCCTCGGGCCAGATTGATATTGAAGTCGATAGCCTTGTATGCCTGTTTGAAACCAATGTTTCCGGATGCAGCTTAGATGGTTTGGCTCCCTGCCCGCAGGAGACAATTTGGCAGTTGAGCACCACGGCATCGGACAGGCCATCTGGGGCCCAGGCAACCATTATAGAGGGCGTCAGCGTCAAATATTTACCTGGCCATTGCCCTTGATAAATACAGACAAAAGCCAAGAGACCTTAATGAATGTAGTAAGAGCTCATTGGTACCTATTATCAGTGCTCTCTACAAATCTGTGGTCAGCCGATATAGATATCTATAGTCAGAACGCGGTCCTGACCGCCGCTGCTCTGCCGTTATCCTCATACATTCAGGGTACCAATAAGAATCAAGTTTATATTGGCATGTTTCGTCCCGATCGCAATGCGCCGGTTTGGCAGGGCAATCTAAAGCTGTATCAGATCGCATTGGGACAAGATAATGTGACCGCAATATTGGTTGATGCCGATGGCAAGCCGCTGATTGATATGGGGTCTGGTCTGATTAATAGTCGGGCCCGAAGTTTTTGGACTAGTGGCGATGACAGTCCCGATGGCAACATGGTTGCACAGGGTGGTGCTGCTCAGGGGCTGCGCGACCATGTTGGCGGCAATCGCACCAACTTTACCTGCACTGGCTTCTGTGGCGGTTTAGAGTCCTTTGCCATCACCAATAAAAATCTGCTGCATACTGATTTTGGTGCCCAAGATAGCCAACAGATGAACAGCATTATCAACTGGGCTACAGCCGTTAGCAATGCTCCTGCACATGGCGATGTTATCCATTCTCGTCCCGAGGTTATTGATTATGGTGGCGATATTGGATCCTACGTTTTTTATGCCTCTAATGATGGAATGGTTCATGCGGTAAAAGCTGGGCTGATCGAAAAGTCGGTGTTGATCAGTTCGGATGATGGCGAAGAGGCCTGGGCCTTCACCGCGCCCGAACAGTTTAAAAATCTAAAAGCATTATATGATCGGCAGACCTCGTACGATCGAGGCGAAAAATTGCAAGATACCTTTGCTGACAAGCCATATTTCTTTGATGGAGCTATAAGCAGTTACCTAAGGTACAACAGCAATAATCAGATCGGTAGTGACCCTGCGGGTGAAAGTAGCCAGGCCATTATTTATTTAACAGCGAGGCGTGGGGGCAATCTTATTTATGCACTCGATGTTACTAATCCACTATCCCCAAGGATAGCCTGGCATAAAAGTAATCTAGATATGGGTTTTAGTGAACTCGGTCAAACCTGGTCGATGCCAGTTCTAGCCAGATTAAAAATAAAATCCTCAAGCGCTGAGCGGGGACTGCCGGCACTTGCAATGGGGCTTGGTTATGATGCCATGGCAGAGGATCAAGAGGGCGCTACCAGAACTCAGGGTCGAGGCATTATTATTCTAAATGCACTTAGTGGAGATATTATTTGGCAGCACAGTAGTCCAGACGCCGGAGTAGGCTTTTCGGTGCCCGCTAATTTAACGACCATTGACCGCAATGCAGATGGCTTTACTGATCGCATTTATTTTGGTGATACCGGTGGCCAGCTCTGGCGTGTGGATAGTCAGGGTATCGACCCAGCTGATTGGCAAGCTAAGCGCTTATTAGTGCTGCCAAGTGGACGTAAGTTCTTTAATGCACCAGATATAGTGACCAGCGCGGATGGTTCCTATGACGGTGTGATAATAGGCTCGGGCGACACGGAAAAGCCTTTTGATACCAGCACGCAAAATTATTTGATTTTTTATCGGGATACTGCTGTCAGCCAGCCGCTCGCCCATGCTCCGATGCTGTCCTTGGATGATTTATATGAAGTCAAAATCGATTCGGATTTATTGCTATTTGATACTCAAAATATCGATGAAAAAAAATTTGAAAATGGTTGGTATCTGCAGCTAGAGCAAGGTGAGAAAGTGGTCACTCGCGCATTGACGGCGAATAATATCACGACCTTTGCTACCCATATTCCCTGCAAAACTTCTGGCTGTAATGATCTGGGCGAGTCGAGGATCTATCAAATTGATCCGTTTGCAGTTTTGGCAAAGGCCGGCAGGGATCAGCCTTATAGAGTGGTAGATAGGGGCGGAATTTTGCCGCAGCCAACAAAGTTTTCAGTGATCGTAAACGCTGAAAACTGCGAGGCAGGTGGATGTAACTCAGAGGAAAAAATTATTAGCGGGGTGCTTTTTGGTCCACATATTGAACGGTTTGGCGACCAGGCGTTAGGCGATAGACGCAAGCTGTGGTGGTATAACAATCAAGATAAGTAAAGTTCTGTATTAGAACCCGATTAAATAGATTATTCGTCATTTAAACCCAGCTTTTTAAGTCGATAGCGAATCGGATGAAAACTAATGGCTAGCATTTTAGGCGCCTTAGTTTTATTCCAGCGAGTCTTTTCTAGAGCATCCATTAAGATATCTTTTTCGATATTTTCAAGATGATCATCCGGTGAGTCTATGGATTGAATTCTTAAGTCTGGCTGCATTTCTATCGCTACTGTGTCAGGATCTTGCGGACTTAGCGTCAGTCATAGATCGTGGCTATGGGCAAGCGCTTGTGCTGTGTTCTGGTGTAAATGGCAATTAACCGCGCTGCTGCGTCGGCATCAACCTCTTTACCTTCAAGGAAATTATCTATGTCATCGTATGACATGCCGAGAACCTGCTCATCTTCTTTCTGCGGACTTAGACATTCAAGATCAGCGGTTGGGGTTTTGTTCACTAGAGAATCTGGTGCCCCCATAGTTTTCGCCAACAGACGCACCTGGCGCTTACTCAGACCAAACAGCGGCGCTAGGTCGCAGGCACCATCACCAAATTTGGTGTAAAAGCCGGTAATATTTTCTGCAGAATGGTCAGTCCCCAAAACTAGGCCACCGAGCATGCCAGCAATTTCATACTGCGAGGTCATACGCGCTCTGGCCTTAACATTCCCTTTGGCAAAATCGACAGCCGCATCGTCTGGCAACATGCCATTATCTTCGAGGGTAGCGCAGACATTGGCATTGATTGCATCGGCACCCGCTTTAATATTGACCGTTAGGCTTTTGCTGGGTTGAATAAAGTTAAGTGAAGTCTGTGCATCGTCTTCGTCTTGTTGCACGCCATAGGGTAGGCGTACGGCAACAAATTGATAGTCGCTACTGTTATTTTTTTGATTGAGATCATCGACAGCTAGCTGGGCAAGGCGACCGCAGGTTGATGAATCAACACCGCCGCTAATACCTAAAACCAGTGATTTACAGCCGGAGGCCAGCAGCTGGTTTTGAATAAAGGACACCCGGCGCTGGATTTCAAAGTCTGGGTCAATTTCGGGCAGTACCCGCATTTCTTCAATAATAGTTTGCTTGTTCATCTGTACCTATCGCCGGCTTGTATTGCGTCAGTAATTAGTCCGCCAGGCCAAACGTTAACCAGCTCCAAATTGAGCGCCCCTGGTCCTGTGTCTCGTCATTATCTGCCAATGACTGTTCTTCGCGGACTGCTTTGTTGTAGATATAGCGAGTATCAAAAGCGGGCGGCTGCGGTCTTTTGATCAGACCAAAGGTTATTGTGCCGAGGAATGAATCATTGGTTTTTAGCAGGCGTTTATCATAGTCAAAGGCCCCAGTCTCATCGAGGGAGGGGTGCTCTGGATAGTTCGCCGCCATTACCGTTATCGCGTTATCCGCCAGATCTTGCTTACCTAACATATAGTACGCTTGAACCATTACAGCTAGACCATCTGGAACTGCAGGAGACTGTTGAAAGTTCTCCACCACGAAACGGCCACGATTGGCCGCAGCCAAATAGGCGCCGCGCGCAAAATAGTAGTTGGCAGCATGAATTTCAGAGCGGGCTAACTTGTTGCGCAAATTAACTAGGCGTTTGCGCGAATCAGCGGCGTAGGGGCTTGTGGGGAATCTAGAGAGCAGCTCAGTCAGTGTAGAAAAGGCATCTCTGGCGGTGCCAATATCGCGCAACGTGCTATCCGTTGGCATAAAGCTATCGAAAAAGCTGGATGTTTGAGCAATTTCGGATAGACCTTTTACATAAAATGCGTAATCGACATTGGGGTGCTGAGGATGTAGGCGCACAAAGCGGTCGGCCGCAGAAATAGCAGATTCATGATCGCCTGATCTGTGCTGGGCATACATTAATTCGAGCTGAGCCTGTTCGGCATATTTGCCGAACGGAAACTGAGATTCTAGAAGTTGCAGGTTAGTAATAGCAACGGTCCAATTTTTCGCATTGAGGCTGGACTGAATTTTTTCGTAAAAATCTCGTTCAGTAAACCCGGCTGTGTCATCTTCGCTTGGCTCGTCATCGCCCCACCCAAGCCAAGAACAGCCTGAAGTCAGCGACAAACTCAAAATCAATAAAATAAACGGTATGCTTTTCATGTAATATTCCCAGCCAGAGACGAAATCGAGTGGATAGTCGACGAAGTTCGGTATTTAACCACAGAGCACTTTTTAAACCAATTATTCTCATAGCAATTGTCTGTCTATATTTTGGAATATTTTTAGTGAATCAGCCCAGCCCAGCGCCCAGCAACCAGTCAAATATCGAGATGTCTGCCAATGTACCGGACGAGTGCTGCGGGCGCCGTCTGGATCAGATAGCCTCTGAGCTATTTGCCGATTTTTCTAGGTCGCGACTCCAGCAGTGGATTAAAGATGGTCAGCTCAGAGTCAACGGCGAGCAACAGGTGCCCAAACAGAAGCTTCTGGGGGGTGAGGTGCTAACTATTGTTGCAGAGCTAAAGCCCGAGGGTGATTGGCAAGCGGAGAATATCCCGCTGGATATTGTTTACGAAGATGAGCATATTCTGGTGATTAATAAGTCAGCTAATTTTGTTGTGCATCCGGCTGCCGGTAATCGCGACGGCACCGTTCTCAATGCGCTGCTGTATCACTGCCCACAGCTAGAGTCGGTGCCACGCGCAGGCATTGTGCATCGTCTCGACAAAGACACCACCGGCCTTATGGTCGTGGCAAAAACACTGCAGGCGCACACTGATCTGGTTGCGCAGCTGCAGGCAAGAACAGTGCAGCGCGAGTATGAGGCTGTGGTTAGCGGCGTCATGACTGGCGGCGGTCTGGTTGACCAGCCAATTGGTCGACATCCCAAACAGCGTACCAAGATGGCAGTAATTTCTGATGGCAAGGAAGCGCGCACCCATTATCGGGTGTTGGAGCGCTTTGAGGGACATACTTATGTGCGGCTTAAGCTTGAAACAGGGCGCACGCATCAAATTCGTGTCCATATGGCCCATATTCGCTATCCAATAGTGGGTGATGAGGTCTATGCCGGTCGCTTTCGTATCCACAAAGGTACTTCGCAGGCCCTGCGCGATAGTCTCAGCCAGTTTGGCCGTCAGGCGCTGCATGCCCGTGAATTAGGCTTGATTCATCCAGCTACTGGCAAAGCCATTAGCTGGGAGTCCGATCTTCCTGAGGATATGCGGGCACTGCTTGCAGTGCTGGCGGCAGAGCAAGTCTAATGACTGAGCGCTTTTTTATTCCAGATTGGCCAGCACCTAACAATGTTCGATCGGCGATCACATTGCGTGCTGGTGGCGTTAGTCAGGCACCCTTTACCAGTAATAATCTGGCCGTTCATGTGGGCGACAATGAGGAGCATGTTGCAACGAACCGAAAATCTTTAGTCAATGAGCTCAGATTACCCTGTCAGCCGCTCTGGTTAGATCAGGTGCATGGTACTGATGCTGTCTATGCGCCGGAGGCCGAAGGTCTTCCCAGTGCAGATGCCAGCTATACAGATACCGCGGATACTGTATGTGCGGTTTTAACCGCTGATTGCCTGCCAGTATTACTGTGCAATCAGTCTGGTACCCATATTGCTGCGGCGCACGCCGGTTGGCGTGGCCTGTGCAATGGTATCTTGCGTAACACAGTGCGGTCATTTGACTATGAAAAAGACCCCATAATGGCTTATCTGGGGCCGGCAATTGGCCCGCAAGTATTTGAAGTGGGTGCTGAGGTATTGCAAGCCTTTTTGAACAGGGCGCAGAGTACTCAGCATCGTCAGGCTATTGAGGCTGCTTTTAGGTCGGGTTTGACAGAAGACAAGTATCTGGCCGATCTCTATGCCTTAGCGCGTGCAGAATTGGCCGCGTGCGGTGTCACTGCAGTCTATGGTGGTGAGCACTGTACTTTTTCTCAGATAGAGCAGTTTTACTCCTATCGGAGAGACATTAAAACCGGTCGCAATGCCGCATTGATCTGGCTGCAAAACAACAATAAATAACCTTGGTTAATCCTAATAATGGCGGGGCTTTTGCCGGACCGGCGATGATCCGGATATTACTTAACTATTGATCGTTTAAACACTTGATTAGACTGGGGTGTTCCATTAGAATTGCCGCCCTCTCGCAGGGGCTAATAACCCAAAGATTATAAGCGACGGAATCTGGCCTTCAATGGCCACTATGAATTGGAGCAAAACATGTACGCAGTAATCAAAAGTGGCGGAAAGCAGCATCGAGTCGTTGAGGGCGAAACCTTACGTCTTGAGAAGCTTGATCTGGCGACTGGTGATAATATAGATTTTGAAGAAGTCTTGATGGTCGGCGAAGGTGCTGAAGTCAAGATTGGTGCACCCCTTGTAGAAGGCGGTAAAGTGTCTGCTGAGATCGTGTCTCATGGTCGTGGCGATAAAGTGAACATTATCAAGTTCCGTCGTCGTAAGCACTCACGCACACAACAGGGCCACAGACAGTGGTATACCGAAGTTAAGATTACTGGCATTAGTGCCGGTTAATCCTGAGAGGAAATAGCAATGGCTCACAAAAAAGCTGGTGGTAGTACTAGAAACGGTCGCGATTCAGAAAGCAAACGCCTTGGTGTTAAGGTGTATGGCGGCCAGTCAATTAATGCAGGCGGTATTATTGTTCGTCAGCGTGGAACCAAATTCCACCCAGGCAACGGCGTAGGCATTGGTAAAGATCACACATTATTTGCAACATCGACTGGCACTGTGCAGTTTGTGCAGAAAGGCCCGTTGAATCGCAAATATGCAGAAGTGGTAACCGCGTAACTTTTACCCTTCGATTTAAAAAGCCCCTACGCGGGGCTTTTTTTATGGGCGATGATTTTAGCTGTAAAGCCATCCTACAAATCGTTATGGGTTTTAAACCCACAATGACACAACCCCACTAGCAACTGTAAACTACCCCCATGAAATTTGTCGACGAAGCAACTATTAAGGTACACGCAGGCAAAGGCGGCAATGGCTGTCTGAGTTTTCGCCGTGAAAAATACATTCCTAAAGGCGGCCCAGATGGTGGCGATGGGGGTGATGGCGGCAGTGTTTTTCTGGTCGGTGCCGAGGGGCTAAATACCCTGATCGACTTTCGCTACACGCGCAACTTTAAAGCCGAGAGCGGTCAGCAGGGCAGTAGTGCTGAATGTACCGGTCGTGGCGGTGAACATCTTGTGCTGCAGGTTCCTATTGGTACCACTGTGCTTGACGATGAAACGGGTGATGTGCTGGGTGATATTACCGAGATAGGGCAGGAGTTAAAAATTGCACAGGGTGGATTTCACGGCCTGGGTAACACCAGATATAAATCGAGCACCAACCGCGCACCACGGCAAACATCCCCAGGTCAGGAGGGCGAGGTTCGCGAGATTAAGCTTGAGCTAAAAGTGCTTGCGGATGTAGGCCTACTGGGTTTACCCAATGCGGGCAAGTCCACCTTTATCCGCTCAGTATCTGCCGCGCGGCCCAAAGTTGCCGATTACCCCTTTACTACTCTGGTGCCCAATCTGGGTGTGGTGGGTATGAGTGGCGACAAGAGCTTTGTGGTTGCGGATATTCCCGGTTTGATCGAAGGTGCTTCAGAAGGTGCCGGTCTGGGTATTCGCTTTTTAAAGCATTTAACCAGAACGCGTTTGCTGTTACATCTGGTTGATATGATGCCTTTCGACATCAGTACGCCAGGTGAAAATGCTCAGGTAATTGAGCAAGAACTGGCGAAGTTTAGTCCGACCTTGGCTGAGGGCGACCGCTGGTTGATTCTTAATAAAGTCGATCTGCTTCCGGAAGATGAAATGGATGCTCGCTGCCAAGAGGTGGTTGATCATCTTGATTGGCAGGGCCCGGTATTTAGAATTTCTGGTTTGGCATCTCAGGGCACCAAAGCGCTCTGTGCGGCCATTATGGATTATATTGATGGCCATCGTGAAGAAGAGAAAGCAGACCCTGAACTAGCAGAACAGGCTGAAGAGCGTCGTGTAGAGATTCAGGCACAGGCCCGCGACCGTATTCAAGAATTGGCAGACAGTCGCCGCAACGCGCGTAAGCAGGTGATTGAAGATAACGACGATGAAGATGATGACGACCACGATATGGAAGTGGTTTACGCAGAATAGTCGATGCAGAATAGCCTATAGGGAGTAGCTATAAATGAACAGACAAATCGCTAAGGATGCCAAACGCTGGGTTATCAAGATTGGTAGCGCTCTGCTCACCAATGATGGTGCTGGTCTGGATCGCGCTGCCATCGACGGCTGGGTCAATCAGATCGCCGAGTTGATGACTCAGGGTAAAGAGGTCGTGCTAGTTTCTTCAGGGGCTATCGCCGAGGGTATTGTGCGCCTTGACTGGCAGCAGCGGCCCGAGAGTATCCATGAACTTCAGGCGGCCGCTGCAGTGGGCCAGATGGGACTTATTCAAGCTTATGAGAGTAGCTTTCAGCGCTTCGATCGACACACAGCGCAGATTCTCCTCGACCATGACGATATGGCCAGTCGCCAGCGCTATTTAAATGCGCGTGGCGTTCTGCAAACTTTGCTCAGCCTCAATGTTGTCCCCATCGTTAATGAAAACGATACTGTAGTTACCGATGAAATTCGCTTTGGCGATAACGATAGCCTAGCTGCACTGGTCGCGAATTTAATCGATGCAGATATGTTGGTGATTCTTACCGATAAAGATGGCCTCTATAGTGCTAATCCAGATACTGATGCCAATGCCACATTGATTACCGAGGCAATGGCGACAGATTCTTCTCTCGATGCATTGGCTGGTGGCAGTAGTGGCACCCTGGGTCGTGGGGGTATGGTGACCAAGTTACAGGCGGCTAGACTTGCTGCTCGCTCTGGCTGCAATACGGTCATCGCTGGTGGGCGTAATGAGAATATTTTGCATGCCATCGCCGCAGGCAATGATGTGGGTACCTTGCTATCTGCCGACCAAAAGCCCCTGGCTGCGCGCAAGCAGTGGTTGGTTGGTCACTTGCAAGTGAAAGGTCAGCTGGTGCTGGATGCCGGCGCGGTCAAGGTATTAACTGAGCAGGGCCGCAGTTTACTGGCGGTTGGTGTTAGCCGAGTTATTGGTACCTTTACTCGCGGTGAGTTGGTTAGCTGTGTCGACAGCGATGGCACTGAAATTGCTCGGGGTTTGGTTAACTACAATTCAGATGAAGCCTCTCGTATCAAGGGGCAGAGTACCGAGTCGATTGCAGATATTCTTGGTTACCGCGAAGATGATGAGTTGATTCATCGTGATAATTTGGTTGTTAGTATCTGATATTGATTAGGTCCTTCGCTGCGCTTAGGATGACCGGCTTTGCACGCTGTGCCGTTAAACATGCACAAATCTCAATACCAACCAGCCACAAACATACCCGTCCAATCTCTCCCTGTTTCGGTTACTATCAGATAGCACTAAATACCGGAGAGTAGAAGATGCCTGCTAAAGTCAAAACTCATTACCGTGCCTGCAATCTATGCGAAGCTATCTGCGGCCTTGAAATAAAAACTCAGGGAGAGCAGGTGCTGTCGATCAAGGGTGATAAAAATGATCCCCTAAGTCGTGGTTATATCTGTCCCAAGGGCACCGCCATGGAGGACATTTACACCGACCCTGATCGTCTGCGCTATCCGGTCAAGCGCGAGGGTGATCAATGGGTGCAAATCAGCTGGGATGAAGCGTTCAGTACTGTGGCTGAAAAGCTAGTGGGGGTACAGCAGCGCTATGGTGCTGATACTGTAGCTATCTATGCGGGCAACCCCAATGTGCATAACTACGGCAGCATGACCCACAGCGGTATTTTCCGCAAAGCACTGGGTTCGAAGAGTAACTTCTCGGCCACATCTCTAGATCAATTGCCGCTGCATCTGGCCTGTTACAGTATGTATGGCCATCAGTCTCTTATTCCAATTCCCGATATAGATCACACCCAATATATGCTGATTATTGGCGGTAATCCGCTGGCCTCCAATGGCAGTTTGATGACTGTGCCCGATGTGCCGAAGCGTTTAAAGGCTATTCAGCAGCGCGGTGGCCGCTTTGTGGTTATTGATCCGCGGCGCACAGAAACCGCAGCGATTGCCGATCAGCACCTATTTATTCGTCCGGGTACTGATGCCTTTTTATTGATGGCCATGATCCAGACATTATTTACTGAAAATTTGGTAAATACCGGGCATCTAACTGACTTGTTAGACGGGCTCAATGAGGTGCAGGCCGCCTGCCAACTGTTTACGCCAGAGTTAGCAGCGCAGCACACAGGTATAGCTGCAGAGCAGATTCGTCAGCTGGCCAGAGATATGGCCACTATTGAGGGCGCGGTTTGCTATGGTCGCATGGGAGTCTCTGTGCAGGTCTATGGGGCTCTCTGTCAGTGGGCTATCCAGATTATTAATATTCTGACCAATTCTTTGGATGTGCGCGGCGGGGCGCTAGCCGCTTCGCCTGCCTTTGGTTATGTGAAACCGGGGGAATCTGGCTCTGGGCACTTCGACGCATGGCGCAGTCGTGTCAGTGGGTTGCCTGAATTTGCCGGTGAGCTGCCCAGTGCCGTGCTGGCCGAAGAGATATTAACGGAAGGTGAAGGCCAGTATCGCGCTCTGGTAACTATAGCCGGTAACCCGGTGCTGTCGGCGCCCAATGGCCAGCAGATGGATGCTGCGCTGTCTGGCCTCGACTTTATGGTGGCGATTGATTTTTATATCAATGAGACAACACGACACGCCGACATTATTTTGCCGCCCACCAGTGCCCTAGAACACGATCATTATGATTTAGCCTTTCTGCGTTTAGCAGTGCATAACACGGCGCGCTTTAATGAGCCGGTCTTTGAGCCACCTCAGGGTGCTCTCCATGACTGGGAAATATTTAATGGCCTGTCTGTGGCTTTAGCCCAGTGCAAAGGGACTGAAGCAAAACCGCTGCCGTCACCCGATAAGCTGATTGACTTAGGGGTGCAGCGGGGGCCCTACGGTGCTGCCGCCGGACATGAGTTGGCGCTTACGCTGGATAAAATAAAGCAGCAGCCACATGGTATTGATCTGGGGCCTCTGGTGCCCAGTTTGATTGACAGGCTATGTACAGATTCGGGCATGATTAAGTTGCTGGATAACTATTTTTTGCAGGATATCGCTAGATTGGCAGAGACAGAGCCCAAGACAGATGTCGATGAGCTGTTAATGATTGGTCGTCGCCATATTCGCAGTAACAACTCCTGGATGCATAACTCCCACCGACTGGTAAAGGGCAAGCCACGCTGGCAGCTTTTGATGCATCCGGATGATCTGCGTGCACGGCAAATAGAGCATGGCAGTCAGGTGAGAATTCAATCTAGGGTGGGGGAAGTGGTGACTGAGGTATTGGCCAGCGATGAGCTTATGCCGGGTGTTGTCAGCTTACCCCATGGTTGGGGGCATCAGCGCAAAGGCGTTAACTTGGCTATCGCGTCTGAGCAAGGTGGTGTGAGCTGCAATGATATTACTGATAACAAGCTGATTGACCAGCTCAGTGGCAATGCAGCGCTAAATGGTGTGCCGGTAAAAGTGTTTGCAGGCTAGCTTCAAGGGCCTTAGGTACAAAACTAGCAGGCATAAAAAAACCGGCGTGAGCCGGTTTTTTTTCGTCACTGTCAAATTACTTTGCCAGTGCCTTAACTTGAGCATTCAAGCGGCTCTTATGACGAGCGGCTTTATTTTTGTGCAAAATGCCCTTATCGGCCATGCGATCAAGTACTGGTACAGACGCGTTGTAGGCTTCCTGTGCAGTAGCATGGTCACCAGAAGCGATCGCTGCATCAACTTTTTTGATATAAGTGCGAACCATTGAGCGCAGGCTGGCATTATGCTGGCGGCGTTTCTCGTTCTGGCGTGCGCGTTTTTTAGCTTG
>ERZ1048068.1039-NODE-1039-length-22675-cov-5.244828_pt1 | contig 22675 bp, 19 predicted proteins | sample MGYA00383098_ERZ1048068 | MGnify/ENA primary metagenome ERZ1048068 (study PRJEB29581, sample SAMEA5548368) | metagenome | biome: marine; feature: coastal; material: water | depth 1 m | study: Short-term variability in the microbial, nano- and picoplankton... | reverse complement strand
ACTATCTACCGGTCTTACGCTTAGTGCAGTTTACAACAGTTCTTCCACTGAAGAGTATCGTGAATTATTACTTGCTGAAATTGCGGCGGAATCTATGTCTCAAGCTATTTCGTCTCAAGTAATAATTTCATCCATTAGTCAACAAAATGGGCACTTGTTAAACCGGTTAGCAGAATCAGCATCATTTGGATCTGCAATGGGTGCACAGATGGCAAGTGTATTAGATAAGTCATGGGAATTTGAAGAGGGTTGGGAACTTTACAATCGAAATAATTTAGCAAAAGCGACCTCGAAAGGAAGTGCAAATGGTTCAATCAATGCCGCAAGTCAGTACATTGAAAACGATCCTACCGTGAAAGATACCAATGATAAAACCTCAAGAAGAGAAATTCTTGATATTGCAAGTGGTTCTGCCTTAGGTTCGTTAATTGGAAATACTGGTTTAGCAGTTTATTATCCTACATTACTTCAACCCATTATTAACCAATCGGCACAAGGAGCAACAACAGGTGGAATAACTGCTAAAAACTTATCCTTAATTGATAAGCCTAAAGGAGTGACAGAAGAATTTGAAATCGAAATTGCACGAGCACTGGCTCATGGTGCGGCCCACGGTGCCTTATTTCAAGTCGTTGGTCTTAAGAACGATTCAATGCCCGATAAAAGGACATACGACTTCGAAACAATTGCTGCCGCAGAAGCGGTTAGCTACGGGTCCACCTATGGTGCGATTACGGGAGGAATTGAATCAGGAGAAGATGGTCTCATTATTAAACAAGCAATTTATCAAGGAACTTCGGAAGGGGCGACAGTAGGGGCCTCACTTGCCCTAGGATACGACAGTGCGATTGCCGATATCGTTGAACTCAAATCATCGATGGCGATTAAATCTGCTATCAAAAAAACAAACGACGAGGCTGCGGTAAAAGCTAACAGTTCGATGGCAGTCAAAGCCATTCAAACGAGTTCACAAGATATGCTCTTTTTAATGCGAAAGTTTAACATAAATCCACTCTACACTAATCCAACCCGAATTTTTTCAAATCCAGATGCTGTGGAAGAGGAATCACTTCCATTTAAAGATAAATTTCCGGTCGCATCACCAATCTAGAGTTAGTTCCAAGCAAGCTGATTTTCTAGGCAGTGAGTTTATGTTTTTTCTCGCGATCTGAGGGATAGAAGTTTAAGGACATATAAATGACAGATTCAACTTCAGATATTGGGCTTATTGGATTGGCAGTAATGGGGCAAAATTTGGCTCTTAACATTGCGGATCATGACTATAAAATTTCTGTATTTAACAGGACTTTTTCCAAAACAGAAAATTTTCTGGCCAGCAATGGTAAGAATCTTCCAAATTTAACGGGCTTCAGTACCATTGAGTCTTTTGTAGATTCTCTGCAAAGCCCCAAGAAGATTATCATAATGGTTCAAGCAGGTCATCCGACCGATTCAGTTATTGAATCTCTTGTCCCTCTTCTGCAAGAGGGTGATGTAATTATTGATGGTGGAAATGCGAAGTGGACCGATACCATCGATAGAGAAAAAATGCTCAAGGAAAAAAATATTTTCTTTGTTGGCTCTGGAGTGAGCGGCGGCGAAGAGGGAGCGCGATTTGGGCCATCATTGATGCCAGGCGGTTCTCCGGAAGCATGGAGTTTGATAAAGCCTATTTGGGATTCGATATCTGCAAAAGTAAATCCTATTGACGGTAAACCTTTAGAGGGAGCAGTTCCTGGAAAACCTATCCAAGGCGGTGTACCATGCTCCGCCTATATCGGGAATGATGGAGCGGGGCACTATGTTAAAATGGTCCATAACGGAATCGAATATGGTGATATGCAAATGATTTGCGAAGCGTACCATTTAATGTCTTCGATTGTGGATTTAACTCCCCCTGAAATTGGTGATATTTTTAATGAATGGAATAAGGGAGAACTCGATTCATTCCTCATTGAAATTACTGGGGATATTCTCAAGCAAAATGACCCTCGTACAGACAAACCATTCGTTGATATTGTCATGGACACCGCAGGACAAAAAGGAACAGGAAAATGGACTTCTGTTAATGCTCTTGATATGGGAGTACCTGCCCCAACTGTGTCAGAAGCAGTTTTCGCAAGGTGCCTTAGTGCGATCAAGGAAGAAAGGACCGCAGCAGCAAAGATCTTAACTGGACCAATCGTCAAAGTTAAATCTGATAATAAACAAGTTATTGTATCAGCAATTAGAGACGCTCTTTACTGCTCAAAAATTTGTTCTTACGCCCAAGGCTTTCAACTCATGCGAGAAGCTCAAAAAGAATATAATTGGGATCTCAACTTTGGTGAAATCGCTAAAATATGGAGAGGTGGATGCATAATTAGAGCGGCTTTCCTACAGAAGATTACCGAAGCATATGAAAAAGATCCTAATCTTGCTAACCTCCTTTTAGATAATTATTTCAAAGAATGCTTAAGCATTTATCAACCTAATTGGAGAAAAGTAATTAGTCTTGCCGTTGAATCCGGTATACCAGTCCCAACTTTTTCTTCCGCTCTTTCTTATTACGATAGTTACAGGTCTGAACGACTTCCACAAAATCTGTTGCAAGCTCAACGGGATTACTTTGGTGCTCATACCTATGAAAGAATAGATGAAGAACGTGGTCAATTTTTTCATCTCGACTGGCTCCATCCTAGTCGTCCTGAAATGGAAGCTTAGTTCGAAACTTTACACTTTATCTGAATGTAGGTTATAGATTTCTAACAGTCTTTTATAATCTTCGTCCTTTGTACTTGATTCTATGGTGTAATCAAAGATTTGATTATGCTTAATTTCATCCGCTGCAGTCGTTAATCTTCGTTCAATTTCATCGAAAGTATCCAAATCTCTCGATTTTAATCTTTCCCTTAACTCGTTTAACGATTTAGGCATAATAAATACGCTTACTATTCGATTTTTGAGGAATGTATAACTATTTTCTATTTTTTTTAGTGAAGAGACTCCTTGAACATCAATGTTCAATAGAACATTTTGATCTTTTTTAAAAAGATCAAGAAATGTTTTCTTTAAGCTACCGTAGTAATTAGCATGTATTTGAGCATATTCGATAAAGGCATCGGCAAGAATTAATTCTTCGAATTCCAATTTCGAAATAAAAAGATAATCCTTGCCCTCAATTTCTCCCTTTCTTGGTAATCTTGTTGTTACAGTAATTACCCGTGATAATTCAGTCTCAAGATCCGATAATAATCTTTCGCACAAAGTAGTCTTTCCGACTCCAGCAGGGCCTGAAATTACTAGAGCAATACTATTCATAATTTGATACTCTCAATAATTGAACGAAACTACAATTAATAGCAGTGCATAAATAAATATAATCGCACCCAATAAGGTCACTTTTTTTGAGTTGGCGTTGAAATGTTTAATTAAATCTCTCAATCGATAGGGCCAAGCTCCAAAATAGAGCGATAGAATAATAATAAAATAAATTGCAGATACTAAGAAAAGTCTGGACTGAGGCTCCTGTAGAAATGCGGCGTCTAGTACCTCTCTAGAATACAATAATGCTAGTATGCAAAAGGCTCGTACGGACAAGAAATCATTAATGAAAAAGTAGGAAGAGAGTGCAACCCCTGTGGCAATAAATCCAATGACATATTTGTAGTCGCCAAATTCTGCTTCCCCCAGATTTTGAACATGCTTAAACAAAAACCAAATTAACCCAATCAAGAGAAAAAGGATTGCGGCTTTTTGGGATCTCATTAAGCCGTGAGCAAATCCCAATGTTTTTTCCTGCTTTATGCAAAGAAAAATTCCCATAGTACCGATCATTAATGCAGTTGTTAAAGTAAAATAATATAAATTCATAGACAGTTTTTCCCAATTAGAGTGGTTGCACTTACATCCTTAATTTCAATATCTAGTAACTTACCTGCTAAAGCCTGATTCCCTTCAAATACAACCCTTCTATTACACCTTGATCGTCCGATTAGCATACTTTTCCCTCTTTTTGCTTTTCCCTCAACAAGGACTTCATATTTTTTTCCTATACTGATAGAATTTGATGCGTAGGACTGTTTTTCAAGTTGGGAAAGTAAGTCTTGATTTCGGATTTCCTTCACATCCTTTGGTACAGAATCAGATAATTCAACTGCAGGAGTTCCGGATCTTTCGCTGTATTTAAAAATATAAGCCATTTCAAAAGCTGCTTCAATAAATGCCGACTTTGTTAAAGCATAATCTTCGTCACTTTCACCTGGAAAGCCCAATATAACATCTGTACTGATTCTCATTTTAGAATGTGCAGTTCGTAATTTTTTAGTAATGTCCAAGAATCTTTTTATGCTGTAAGGGCGATTCATCAATTTTAAAATTCGATCTGAACCACTCTGCATGGGTAAGTGTGCATGCTCACACAGTTTTGGTAAGCTCGCAAAACATTCGATCAAATCATCACCAAAGCTTGTTGGATGAGGAGAAGTAAAACGAATACGATATAAGCCATCAATTTCATTCAATTTTTCAAGTAATTGAACAAATGGAGATTTGTTGTCTATACGGGGCAAAAAACCTCGTCCGTACGCGTTTACAATTTGACCAAGAAGAGTAACTTCACGAACACCCCGTTCTACTAAGCCTTGCACCTCTTTCGTAATACTCTCAATACTTCTGTACCTTTCTTTTCCTCTTGTTTTTGGAACAATGCAAAAAGTACAGTTCATATTGCAACCTTGCATTATTGATACAAATGCGGTCACTTTATTTTGAGAAGTATTTAAATGATCACGAATTTCTTCCTGCGAAAACTCCTCCTCTTCTAAATCAATAATATTTGTTGGTCTTGATTCAGCACTTCCAGTAATTTTCTCTAAATATTCGGGAATACGATGAAATTTTTGAGTCCCTACAACCAAATCAAGGTCAGGAAGTATATCAAACAACTCCTCCCCCTTGTTTTGAGCCATACAACCCATAACTCCAAAGATAAATTTTTGGTTTTTTTTCTTACGATGAGCAAGGTGACCAGCTTTTCCGATAGCTTTTTGTTCTGCCTGATCCCGAACACTACAAGTGTTAAGCAAAACAACATCCGCAATAGCCTCGTCTGATACGATTTCATAACCTCTAGCCTTCAACTTAAACGCAACAGCTTCCGAGTCCCTTTCATTCATTTGGCAGCCGTATGTCTTGATAAATACACGATTCATGAATGTAGAATTGATATACTAAGTAAAATTGGGGTCAATCTTGAACCCAACTACTTACTTCTGCAAAAGACTCAATAACGGGACATGAAGATTTCAAAAGTAATTCTTTTGAATTATGCCCTCCACTAAATAATATACAATTCAGACCTAATTCAGCCGCAACCTCCGCATCATGCAAAGTATCCCCAATCAGTAAAACCTCAGAGGTCGGTAAGCCAATTTTGTCAAAATGATGTTTAGCAAGCTCCTTTTTTCCATGAGCAAAAACATCATCCACACCACTTGCGAAATCAAAGAATGGAGTGAGAAGATGAAAAGATATAAAGTCGTTCAAATCTATTTGATTTCCAGCGGAAAGAACACTTTGTTTAATTGAATTTTTTTTGAAATAATGAAAGCAATTCCTAACACCCTTTTGCAACTTACAAGTTGGGAACTTTTTGCGGTAATTTACTATGAACTTTTCGGACAAAGACTTGTAGCTAATTGAGTCAATAGGTAAACCAAGTCTTGAATAGTATGATTTAACAGGAAAACTGAAGTTGTTAAAATAATCTTCAATTGTAACTGGCCTTAATTTAAATTCCTCTAGAAGTTCGTTTACTATCTCTACGCAAATGCATGCATCATTGATTATTGTTCCATTCCAATCCCAAATTATGTGCGAATATTTCATTTAAATCTTAAGTTTTTTGTAATGTAGAACCGTAATTTTGAACAACTGTGCCCTACCCTATTTTTCAATTCTTAAAGAAGAAAAATATAAATAAACAAACTCTTTCATAATAATTGATATTAAATGCATTCATTGTAACTAAACAGTAAGAAATATAAACAAATTTACTAAAACAGCTTGATTCTATCTCTTGAAAAATCATTGTGAATATATACATATATTTAAAATGGCTAAAAACACTACCGATAAACGAAAAGACAAAAACCCAGACCTTGATTTAGCATTTCAAGGAATTAATAAAAAGTTTGGAGAAGGTGCCCTCATGAGACTCGGGGACGCAACAAAAATGAATGTTTCGGTTATCTCAACTGGATCATTAGCGGTTGACCTATCGTTAGGTGCCGGTGGATTACCCAGAGGTAGAATTGTGGAAATATATGGCCCAGAATCATCCGGTAAAACAACCTTTTGCTTAAGTGTTATCGCAGAAGCACAAAGAAATGGTGGAAATGCTGTATTTGTTGATGTTGAACATGCATTAGACCCTAGATACGCTAAGATAGTTGGTGTAGACCTCGATAATCTTATGGTTTCACAACCAGAAAGTGGTGAAGATGCACTCAATATTACTGAAACCCTCATTCGGTCAGGAGCGATTGATGTAATTGTCTTAGACTCAGTAGCAGCGTTAGTATCAAGGCAGGAACTTGATGGACAAATGGGCGATGCTACAGTCGGTTTACAAGCTCGTATGATGAGTCAAGCGATGCGACGCCTAACCGCAGCCATTTCTAAAACCAACTGTGTTTGTATTTTTACAAATCAAATTCGGGAAAAGATAGGAGTTATGTTTGGCAGTCCAGAGACTACTCCAGGTGGTAGAGCATTAAAATTCTTCTGTTCCATCAGAATGGACATCCGAAGAATAGGTCAAATCAAAGAATCGAACGGAACCGTAGTAGGCAACAGGACGAGGGTAAAAATTGTTAAAAACAAAATTGCTCCACCCTTTACGGCATGTGAATTTGATATCATGTACAGCGAGGGCATTTCCCGAACAGGTTCTGTGTTAGATCTTGGAATTGAGCATGAAATTTTGACAAAAAAAGGAGCTTGGATTTCCTACAAAGGAGACTTGATAGGCCAAGGTCGTGAAGCTGCCAAACAAACCCTTGCAGAAGATGAAAAATTGATGAATGAAATCACAACTGCGATACTAGAAAAGGTTGAGGTAACCGTCGGTTCTGTCTTAGCACAGAATAACGACGAGGACTCAGAATAATCCCCTAAAGAGTTGTGACAGAGGGTGATACAATTGTATCTCTTGCTACAATCGCGGGAGAGTCTGCATTGGGTATAGTTAGAGTAAGCGGTAATTTAAGCAAAAGCCTTTGCAACGATATATTTAATATTGTTTCCCCTACCCCAAGGAAAGCAATTCTAAAAAACTATCTATCTATCAAAGGTAAGATCGTTGATCAAGTTTTAGTCATATATTTTGAAAACGGTAAATCTTACACTGGAGAAGAAACTTTAGAACTTACTTTTCATGGAAACCCGTTGATTGCTAATCAGATTTTAGATGACCTGATCAAAAGAAAATGCAGGCTTGCTGAACCTGGAGAATACACCAAAAGAGCATTTTTAAATGGGAAAATAGACCTTTCCCAAGCAGAAGCAGTTGCGGAGTTAATTTCAGCCAACAGTGAAATTGAGATTGAAATTGCCAATCATCAACTGAGAGGAAGTTTAAGTAAACGTCTGCATATTATTCAGTCTGGAATCATTAATTTACAGGCTCAATTCGAAGCCAGTATAGATTTTCCTGAAGATGAAATAAAAGAAAAAGATGTTGGTGAGATATTAGCAGTTGTGGAGCCTCTTAAAACTTCGATGACTCAACTAATCAACTCGACGAATATTAAATCAACATTATCCCAAGGTATTAAAATTTCTCTAATAGGTCCTCCCAATGTAGGTAAAAGCACCTTGTTTAATAAACTTGTTCACGAAAATCGTGCATTGGTAAGCAAGGACTCTGGTACAACACGAGATTATCTATCAAAGGAATTAAATATTGGAGGATACAAGATTGAATTATTTGACACTGCAGGGATCCGAAAAACAATCTCTGAAGTTGAACAACTCGGGATACAGAATTCTATTCAACTTATTAACGATTCGGCTATTGTTCTATTGGTATTTGATTCGTCACTCCCCTACCCTTCTGAATTTTATAATAGCATCCAAAACGAAATTAAATCGAAAACTATAATAGTTGTAGAAAATAAAATTGATCTAAACCGAAAGCTCTCTTCTCATGATTATCCTCTAAACTCAAAAATAATCACGACCTCCATGAATAATGATGATTGTTCCATAAATATTATTTCCGTAATAGAAAAAGTATTGAATGAAAAGTTTAAGATAAACCCAACAAGTGATATTTTAGTAAGTAAAAGACAGTCTAATCACCTTGTAAAAGCACTATCTCATTTAGATGAAGTAATATCACTGATTTCATCCTCCATTAATGAAGAAATCATATTACAGGAATTAAAATTATCAATTGAATGTATTAACAGTATTGTCGGACGTACTGATAATGAAGATATGCTAGACCAGTTATTTAAAAATTTCTGTATCGGAAAATGAATTTCGGATTGAAAACAGATGAGCTAAACCCCTATGATGTAATTGTTTGTGGTGCAGGTCATGCTGGTTGCGAAGCAGCCTTAGCAGCATCTAGGTGTGGTGCTGAAGTTCTTATTTTAACAGGAAACCTCGATACTGTCGCTCAAATGAGTTGTAATCCCGCAATTGGGGGACAAGCGAAGGGGCAAATCGTAAGAGAAATTGACGCCCTAGGCGGTGAAATGGCACTAAACACTGACCTATCGGCAATTCAGTTCAAATTACTTAATTCCTCAAAAGGACCGGCTGTACAAGCCCCTCGTGCACAGTGTGATAAAAAAGCGTACCAACTGAGAATGAAACATGTTCTCGAACTAAATGAGAACATTACAACATTTCAAAGCATAGTCGACGGCTTAATCATCGAAAAAGGTAAATGTATTGGCGTCAAAACAACACTTGGCATAAACTTTTATGGAAAAGCAATTGTGGTTACGACCGGCACTTTCTTGAGAGCACTAATGCATGTTGGAAAAGAAAAAGCAGAGGGCGGAAGACTTGGAGATCATGTAGCAAAAGGATTATCTGCCGACTTTGCAAAATACGGAATTGAACTCAATCGGTTTAAGACTGGAACCCCCCCGCGGCTACTTGGCCGTTCCATTAACTTCGAGAAAACCGAAATACAGTATGGCGATAAAGATCCTACTAAATTTTCGTTTTATGACACCCGCAATAAAGAAGAAATGTTCCACGTGGAACAAAAAGGGAGATGGTTCCACGTGGAACAAGCAGAGCAGCTTCCCGCCGTCCAGTGTTACACTACACGTACCACATCTCAAACTGCAGAGATCATTAAGAATAACCTTCATTTATCTCCTCTCTATAAAGGTGACATATCAGGAACCGGTCCAAGATATTGTCCGAGTGTAGAGGATAAAATTGTTCGATTTGGCGAAAAAGAAGGTCATCGAATCTATCTTGAGCCAGAAGGAATTAATACTGATGAATGGTATGTCAACGGACTTTCTACTAGTTTACCTTTTGATGTACAAAATCATGTAGTTCAATCAATACCGGGCCTTGAAAAGGCAGTTATAATTAGACCTGCCTACGCGGTTGAGTATGACTACGCAAATCCAACCCAACTAGCAAGATCCCTCGAGTCATTAAAAATCGAATCTTTATTCTTTGCCGGTCAGATCAATGGTACATCGGGTTATGAAGAAGCTGCTGCACAAGGTCTTGTAGCAGGAATTAACAGTGCAAGAAAAGCATTGAATGAAAATCCTGTAATATTTGGTAGAGATGAGGGTTACATTGGAGTGCTCATAGATGATTTAGTTACAAAAGGAACGACTGAGCCCTATCGTATGTTTACAAGTCGGGCGGAGTATAGATTACTCTTCAACCATACTAGTTCTGAATTAAGATATATTCCAAAATTACAAATCCTTAACTTAGTCTCACAAAACAGAAAACAAGCTATTCTTTCAAAATCTTTGGTTGTAAATGATTGGGTAAAGCGAATAAGAACAGAAAAGGTACACGCTAATGACACCTACGCAGACTTAATTAAAAGAGGGGAAGACGAAACCAAACTACCCGAAGATTTCAGAAAACTTCATAAAGAAACTAGATCTGAAATTCTCTATCGTGTTAAATATGAGGGGTATTTGTTACGAGAACTGAAAAACATTGAAAGAATGAAAGATTCAGAACGTATTAAAATCCCTAAGAATTTCAGTTTTAAAGATATTCCAGGCTTACGAATTGAAAGTGCAGAAAAACTTTCTGTAATCAAACCTGAGACACTTGCACAAGCAAACAGAATATCTGGCGTTAATCCCTCCGACATAAGCGTCCTAATGATACTCTTGGCTAAATCAAATACCAATTGATATAAAATGGATTACTTTCTTAAAACTTTTTCCCTTCAGAAAGAGCGAGAGGGTAGGGTGAAGGAGTTTTTCTCTAAACAGATCACCCCACTTGTAAATGCAGCCAACAAGCACGCAATTGATTTAGAGATTGGTTGTGGGCACGGGCATTGGATAAATGAGTATGCTCAACAAAACAAAACAAAAATCTGTATCGGTATTGACTTAATTTCAAAACGAATCGCAAAAGCGACTCTAAAAAAAGAAAATGCTAAAAATACTAATTTGTTCTTTTTGAAAGCGGAGGCATGCGAGTTTATTAATTACAAACCCAAAGAATTGGTATTTAACAATGTATTCGTTTTTTTTCCGGATCCATGGCCCAAAAAGAAACATCATAAAAGAAGATTAATACAAGACTCCTTTCTTAAATTGCTTAAACTTCATACTCATTCTAAAAGCAGGTTATTTTTTAGAACTGACCATGATGAATATTTTGAATGGACTAAGACACAAATCCATAATTCTGATTCGTGGGAGTTATCAAATCATGATTGGCCACTGGAACACAGTAGTTATTTCCAGGAACTCTTACCAAACTTTTCAAGTTTGTCAGCTAACTTGCTATAAGTTTAGCTTATGGGGCTGATCTCGCATCCCGCATAAACCTACACTTATGTTTTGTTGATTCTATGCTGTGCTACCATTTATAAGAAAAGTAATTTTAGCTTATATGTAAAAACCTCGTTGACCTTGGTTAAACAAAACTTATAGTAATCATCTTGTTTTGAAACTCCTAACACCATTCTTCTTTCTTTTTACAACACTACCTGTGTTTGCCTCAGGTGAAGGCGTTAGTTTAGTTTCTGAAGAAATATTCAAATTAGGCGTATTTCCAGTTACTAATTCTATGGTTACAAGCTGGGTTGTATCAATTGTAATTGTCATTTTAGTTAAACTTCTTGTTGGCAGGACGTCCTTAATTCCCTCTAAAGGCCAATTAATTGTAGAGTCTGCAATCACCTCACTGCGCACAATGCTAGAACCAATTGTAGGTAAAAAAGTATTCTTTCCTTCTTTTTGGTTATTATCAGGACTTTTTATATTCATATTAATCCATAATTGGAGCGGATTGCTTCCCGGTGTTGGTACAATTGGACAGGGAATTCAAGATGGTAGCCATTTTAAAATCACAAAACCTTTAATTCGTCCGGGTAATGCTGATTTAAACATGACACTAGCTTTAGCCCTGGTGGCCAATATATGTTGGATTTATTTTATTGTTAAATATGCTGGTTTAAAGGCTATAATTAAAGATTGGTTTGGTAATAAAGCTGATAAAACGCAGGTTAATTTTTTGATATTTGGTTTACTTGGAATTCTTTTTATCGCTGTCGGTTTTATCGAGGTATTATCCATTCTGTTCAGACCAGTATCTCTTACATTCCGATTATTCGGTAATGTCTATGGAGGAGAAAGTCTGTTGCACAGCATGTTTTACTTAGGAGAAAGCCTTAAATTAAATGAAACTTTAATTAATATCTCTATGGCCATTGCTCCGATTCCATTTTATTTCATGGAAGTTCTAATCGGACTCGTACAAGCAATGGTATTTATGCTTTTGGTTTCAGTATACATTGGGCTTATCTGCAACCATGAGGAAGAAAATCACTAAATTTCTGATCGCGACCATCCAACAGCGTGGGCGATCATAACCAACAACATTAAAATTATATTATCATGATCGACATAATCGCACAAGCAGCAGACCAAGCACCCCAACTCACTGAACAAGCATCTGGAATTACCGGAAGCATACAAGGAGCACTTGGTTGCCTTGGAGCAGCAATCGGAGTTGGCATTGTTGGTATGAAAGGAGTAGAAGCTGTGGGAAGAAACCCGGATGCTTCGGGCCAAATCCTTGTTCAGTCTATTATCGGTATGGCACTCGCTGAAGCGGTTGCATTTTACTCTTTATTCCTCTAAACAGAGACTTCTTTAACCCTAACGAAATTTATGATTACCTTGGCAAGTTTACCTGAAACAGCATCAGGCATCGTTGAAAAGTTTGGGGTTGATTGGCCTTTGCTCGTTGCTCAAGGATTTAATTTTATTCTCGTTGCTGTTGTAATTTGGCAATTTGCTTTAAAGAAAGTTCTTCTAACTATTAAAGAGAGGGAGGAGAAAATAGCGGACTCTTTAAAAAACGCCGAGAAGATCAAGCTTGAACTTGAAGCAACCGAAAAACAGCAACAAGAAACACTACAGGAAGCATCACTCGAGGCAAAAAAGACATTAGCAGTGGCTCACGAGAAAGCAAAATCTTACATTGAGTCTCAAAAAGAAGAAGCACGCAAACAAGCCGAAGAAATCATTGAGAAAGCCAAAAGTTCTATGGCCCTTGAACGTCAAAGAGTTTTAAATGATGCGAGGGAAGAGATTGCCTCCCTCGTTGTTTTAACCGCAAGTAAAGTTCTTCAACGCGAACTCGGAGACGACGAGAAATCTCGATTCTCTGAATCAGCGGCCAAGGAAATTAAACTTTCGGCCTAGATCTGCACTTCACTTATGTTAAAAGATTCAAAGAGTTTAAAAATCGCAAAGTGTTTGGTCGAGCTTTCTTTAAATGAAGAGGGTAGGGTAGAACCCGAGAAGATTAATCAAATACTAACCGAGTTAAAAAATGAACCCACTCGTAGATCTTTGCCCATTTTGCGTAAATTCCTAACTCTAATCAAGCAACAGATTAATACCTACGAGGGCAGTCTTGAAAAATTCGACTCAAATGCCGATTCCTCTTCCAACCTTATTTCGGATAATATCTCACAAGCTCGCGGAAAAAAAATAAACCTAGTGATTAAAGAAAATAAATCACTGATTGCTGGATTTAGAATGCGCATCGGTGACGATGTTTACGAAGACTCTATCGCTAGTAGAATTGCACGACTTAAAAAATCTCTCACATAATTTGATAAAACCTAATGAGTTCCATAACTGATTTAATTCGCAAGGAAATTGAAAACCTTTCCACCGACGCCACCCGCACGAATGTGGGTACAATTGCTACACTTGCTGATGGTGTCGCCAGAGTTGAGGGCTTGTCAAAAGTCATGTACAATGAAATGGTTGAATTTCCTAACAATGTTTTAGGAATAGCACTCAATCTGGAAGAAGATTCCGTTGGCTGTGTGCTTCTTGGTGAGACCAGTTTGTTAAAAGAGGGTGATGAAGCTCGAACAACAGGCAAACTTCTATCCGTTCCAGTCGGAAAAGGATTACTCGGTCGCGTTGTGGATGCGGTCGGAAGACCCATAGATGAGAAAGGTCCAATTGACTCTGATATAACTTACCCAGTCGAGCGTATTGCACCAGGAATCATACCTCGCAAATCAGTTACGCAGCCACTCCAAACAGGAATAATGGCTGTGGACTCAATGATTCCAATTGGTCGTGGACAGCGAGAATTGATCATCGGAGATCGTTCCACGGGAAAGACTACAATTGCAATTGATACCATTATTAATCAGGCCAAGATTAACAAAAAAGGAATTGAGTCTGGAGATGCTGATTTTCGACCCGTTTACTGTATTTATGTAGCAGTTGGCCAAAAGAATTCAAATGTTGCACGTACGATTAAGGTTTTTGAAGAAACGGGCGCAATGGAGTATGTCACTATTGTTTCTGCACCAGCTGCAGATAATCCCGCAAACCAATACCTAGCTCCTTATGCCGGATGTGCAATGGGTGAGTGGTTCATGGAGAACGGTATGGATGCATTAATTGTTTACGATGATCTTTCAAAACATGCAGTTGCATACCGTCAAATTTCTTTAATCCTCAAAAGACCTTCTGGCCGAGAAGCTTATCCTGGAGATGTGTTTTACCTTCATTCTAGGTTATTAGAACGTTCCGCTCGATTGAACGAGGATAATGGAAATGGTTCTCTTACGGCACTACCCATTATCGAGACTCAAATGGGCGATGTATCCGGTTATATTCCAACCAATGTAATTTCCATAACAGATGGACAAATTTTCCTTGAAACTGACCTATTTAACAAAGGCATAAGACCAGCAGTTTCAGTGGGACTTTCTGTTTCCCGAGTTGGTTCCGCTGCACAAATTAAAGCCTACAAGAAAGTTGCTGGAAAAGTAAAACTAGAACTTGCCCAGTTTCGTGAACTAGCTGCTTTTTCTCAATTTGAATCAGATTTAGATGCAGCAACAAAAGCACGCCTCGATCGCGGAGCAAGGATTGTTGAACTTTTCAAGCAAAATGCTTTCAATCCTGTTGCTGTAGAGATTCAAACATCTGTGATGTGGGCAGTTCAAAATAATTTCTTCGATTCAATCGAAGTTTCCAATATAGCTTCATCAGTTGATAGCTTAAAGGAATACCTTTTGACTCAAGGGACTGAGGTATGTGAAGAAATTTATAAAACCGGAAAATTGGAAAAGGAAACCGAGGAAAAGCTTCGGTCTGCGTTGGAGGATTGGAAACGCACTCAATCTTAGATAATTTTAACTTCTTTTTTGTAAATGGCTAATACTCGAGACATTCGAATCAGGATAAAGGGGGTTAAAAACACCCGTCAAATTACTCGTGCGATGCAGATGGTAGCCACATCGAAGATGAAGAAGGCACAGGACTCTGCACGTTCGGGTAGACCCTATGCTATGTTACTTGCTGATATCATCGGTACCATTGCAGATGAATTCGAAGAGGTTACGCAATCATATTTTATTGAAAGACCAGTTAAGCACAGAGGTATATTAGTTGTTAGCACGGATAAAGGATTATGCGGTGGACTTAATGGTAATCTCTTCCGCGAACTATCTAAAATTGATAAATCAGCAAAATTTGTTTCTATTGGTAAAAGAGCTTCTCAGTATTTATCTCGAACGAGAAGAGATTTATTAGCTGATTTCTCAGTACCAGACAGACCCTCCTTTGCCGACATAAGAAACATTGTAGAATTTATGCTACGAAGTTATGATGAAGGAAGGATAGATACAATAGAAGTAGTTTACACTAGCTTCATTAATACACTAAGACAAGAACCGGAGCTTATCCGTCTTTTCCCGCTTAACGACCTAGATTCAATGGTCGAAAAATTACACAGCCGTTTTCAGTCTGATTCTTCTCCCTATCCAAAAGATAACAGAGAAATTTTAATTGAAAACAAAGATGTAGTATTAGCAGAATTAGCAACTCTCTACCTTAAACAAGAAATCTTCCAGCTGATTTTAGAATCCCAAGCATCTGAACACAGTGCACGAATGGTTGCTATGAAAAGCGCTACTGATAATGCTGGTTCTCTCATTGACGATCTTACTTTACAATATAATCGAGCACGACAAGCTGCGATTACGCAAGAAATTTTAGAAATTTCTGCTGCCTCCTTTTCTCAATAATTCTTATACCTTTATAATAAAATGGATATCGAAAACTCAAATCTCGGTAAAATTGTTCAAGTCATTGGTGCCGTTGTAGATGCTGAGTTCCCAGAGGGCTCAACTCCGAAAATTTACGATGCACTTGAAGTTACTTATTCTGTCCCAGGATTAGAAGAGGGCAAAAAACTCGTTCTCGAAACCCAACAGCACTTGGGTAGTAACCGGGTTCGTTCTGTTGCGATGTCATCCACCGAAGGACTTGTTCGAGGAACTGAAGTCCTTAACACGGGTGCTCCTATTTCCGTTCCAGTTGGAGAAAAAGTTCTTGGACGTATTTTTAATGTAGTTGGAGATACTGTTGATAATAAAGGTCCATGCGGACATGAAGAAACTCGTCCAATTCACCGTGCGGCCCCTGAGTTAATGGACCAAGACACCGAGGCAAACATCCTTGAAACTGGAATTAAAGTGATCGACTTGATTTGTCCGTTCATTAAAGGAGGAAAAGTAGGTGCTTTCGGTGGTGCAGGAGTTGGTAAGACCGTTGTTATTATGGAACTTATTAATAACATCGCAAAAGCTCATGGTGGATATTCGGTATTCGCAGGGGTAGGGGAGAGATCACGCGAAGGTAATGACCTCTACCAAGAAATGTCTGAAGCAGGAGTAATTAATCAAGATGATATTTCCAAATCTAAAGTAGCACTCGTTTATGGTCAGATGAATGAACCCCCAGGAGCAAGAATGCGTGTTGCCCTTTCAGGTTTATCAATGGCCGAGTACTTTCGAGATGAAATGGGACAGGATGTTCTTCTATTTGTTGATAATATTTTCCGATTTTCTCAAGCAGGTTCAGAGGTTTCTGCTCTTCTTGGCAGGTCCCCATCTGCAGTTGGATACCAGCCCACACTTTCCGAAGAAATGGGAATTCTCCAAGAACGAATTACTTCTACCAAAAAAGGTTCTATTACCTCTTTCCAGGCGGTTTATGTACCAGCGGATGATCTTACTGACCCCGCACCCGCTAACACATTTGCTCACCTTGACTCCACCATCGTTTTAGAACGTTCTATAGCAGAACTCGGTATCTACCCCGCGGTGGATCCACTTTCTTCCGTTTCGAATGCCCTTTCACCTGACATTGTCGGCGAAGAACACTTCGCAGTAGCACGGGGAGTTCAGGAAGTACTTCAATCCTATAAGGACTTACAAGATATTATAGCGATTCTTGGCTTAGATGAACTATCACCTGAACAAAAACAAACTGTTTTTCGGGCTCGAAAGATTCAAAAGTTTTTATCCCAACCTTTCCATGTTGCAGAAGTCTTTACAGGGGTTGCTGGTCAATATGTTTCCGTAAAAGATACAATAAAAGGATTTAAAATGATTCTTGACGGGGAATTAGATGAAGTTGCTGAAAACGACTTCTACATGAAGGGTGGTATCGACGGGGTTATAAATCAGGAAAACTCCTAATTTAACACTGAGATAAAACGATGCCAATTATACTAGAAATTGTTACTCCTGATTCAGTAGTATTTTCTGAAGAAGTTGAACATGTTGTAGTACCGACCGTTAATGGTAAGATCGATTTATTACAAAGACATATCCCCATTATTGATCGGATTATGCCGGGTGATATCAAAATTAAATCAAAAAAAGAAGAGAAAATCTTGGCAGTTGGGTCAGGCTTTGTTGAATCATACGGAAATAAAGTCTCCATTATCACCGATCAAGCAATGGATGTTTCCAACGAAGACGAACAAGTTATTGATGAAGCCGTTGCAAGGGCAAAGGCTTCCCTAGAAGAAGGAAAGAAAAGTAATATGGATCAAGCTCAAATTGAATTGCTTGAAGCAGCTGCTCGATTTGAAATGGCAAAAAAGATTGCCAGAAAAAAATCTGGTTAACTCGTTTCATTTTATAGGCTAAATACGCCTGTTATTATTTTTCTTTCATAGGTCGGTGAATTTTTTCTCGAACCGACCTGATTCTGTCTAATTAGTTCTTGCATTTTTCACGATGCTAGCTCTGATTTAGTTATGTTTCATTTATCGTGCCCAAATGAAATTGTAAAATATAACATCATTGCCCAATGAGAAAAAAAGTTGAACGCGAACCCGATCTTATTGAATTCAAAGTTAACTATACCCTAGACGAGGATCTGCCTGTCGAGAAGTATTTTATGGCTTATAATTCAACTGAAGCACTTAGAGCATTCGCCCAGTCCTGTGTGAAATTCCTTGATGAAAAAAAACTTCCTGAGGTCGAGCTAAACTGCTTTCTTAAAAGTTATGCCAAACCAGAAGAGACTTACATAAATAAACCAGATTTAATCCCTGCACCGGAACCAATTCCTGAATTAGATAAGTCCATACTAAAAGAGTATGAAGACAAAAAAAGAAAAGAAACTGAAAACGAATTGGCGCAAGTTATTAATAATTCTGATAGCCCAGATTCAGTGCAATTAGAAGCATCAGAGCAACCTGATGAACAAACTGATAACTTCTCTGCACCTGTAAAAAAAGAAATTTTAATCGATCCAAGAACCGTGCATGCAGAACTTGAAGCAAAAAGGGATAAAGAAATTCAAGCTATTACAGACAAAAATAAAAGAAGTTTAGAAAACTTCGAATATTTAACTACAAAAACAACCCAAAGAATTCGTGTAATAAATCATAGAATTAAAATTGTCGAATTTTCAGAATATTTTAAGTGGTCTGATAAATGGGTGGAGGCACCACTCCCAAATCAAAGAAGTGATTGATTATTAACACCTAGAGGATTAATAATTCCTAAAAAAAGTGGTGGGCCCTGTCGGGCTCGAACCGACGACCTGGCGATTATGAGTCGCATGCTCTAACCAACTGAGCTAAGGGCCCTAAGTTTTGTTATTACACAATCACAACTTTTATTCAAGCAACTTAAGCTATTTTGAAAATTGTATTTTAGAATAAAGTTTTTTTAGTATTTATTTAGATTGCTTGTGTAAATCTTTGATAAAGTGGATAAATATTACCCATATTGCCATTTCGTTTTAAATTAGGCATGATCTATTCTTTATCTTTTTAATCTCTTTACTAATCCAAAAATACTATGAAATCAGTCGATGTTAAAAGCAAACAATCAGCTTTAGGAATCGGTGCTAGTTACTCGTCAGATACTGATGAATATCAAGAACTTATTAACTATGCGAACCTTAAGCTTGCTACATTAGCTCTTCCAACAGTTGGAGACCAAAGCCATAATCCTGCCATACGCTTAAGCAGTTCTCTAATTAAAGAATACCGAGAAAAAGTGCGATTACTAAGGGGACACTTGTGCCCAATCGATGATCGCATACAAAATTTTCTAAGCAAAATATTAGGTGCCGATCGTCCCAGTCTACCCACTGAGTCCTTTGTCCTGGATCGTCATGGATTAGCTCGAATCACTTCATTGCCCCTCAACGGTAATTATTTTCAATCAAAAATAATCAATTCCTACAAAGTAGCACAAGGTGTTCTGCACAATCCATCTCGGGACAGGCGGACAACATCTGGAGTTTTTCATGTCGCAGATGTTGGATTACCTGCTCCCGACGATAAAAAAGTCGTTCCCTTAAAAGCAGCAAAAGAGTTGTTAAGGATCGCTTTAAACCCACCAGCAGAAGACATGGTCTTTCCATTTGCATCCAATGAAAAAGATCCGGCAAAGTGTTGGGTTTCTCTTTTATTAAGGCCCGTGGTATGCCCGGAAGTTGAAGGTTTTATACGTGAAAAATCTTTAGAAGTCCGTTTCTTCGCCCCAGGTGGATGTGTCGCCAACCTTGACTTTGTTGAAAGCATTTTTGGAAACGGAGGGGACCCTTTTCTTGCTGAAAACGACGCTGGACTTGATATCGAAAGTTGGACAGGACATACAGGTTGCGTAATTGTAGCTCCTCATTTAGCCGGAACACCCAAGAAGTTACTTCAATTACCCAAAAAGTGTGATGCTACTGAAAGGCAAGTTCGAGACGGCATGTATTTTGATGATCCCGATGAAGCATACAACGGAGGCGATCCTTTCAAACTTACGTTTCGAGATTCATCTGGCATGATTGTGACCATTCTTGCCGATAACTACTTCGGGTATTGTAAGAAGGAAGTTAAAACTCAAATTAGCTTTTCAGCTAATTTATCGGGTCTAGGAGAAGAGGAACATGCGGGAGGTGCTGTAGTCTTTCCTAGCTATGACTTGGGAGAAGAATTCAATCCTCTTGAAATTTTACCTCCTACTCCACAAAAATTTTCTGACACATTGTCAGTTATGGGATTCTCCACGAATGACCTGAAGAACGGTCATCTAGTTGATCCATCTTTTGAATCAATTATCTATCTCCCAGAAAATGCCGTTTTCAGCCTGAGGGAACAAAGCATTAATTGGGAAGGGGAGGGCAAGGAATATCGCAACTTAAGGATGCAACCAGACTTTGCCTATATTTTACCATCTGGCTACAAAGTTGAAATGAAAAAGGCCGAACATAATGGCCCATGGAAGTTAATTGGAACAGTGGGAGAAGGTTTTTTATGCCACAAGCCATGCACTGTTTCAGGTGGAGGCAAATCCGAAATATCAAAGCCAATTACGGACGCCATAGTAAGCGGTCCAGTTTATGTTGCAGATTGGGAAAAAGACATGGCGATGACGAAAGAACTTTTTAAAAAGGATTTTTCAAACCGCTTTTTAGAGCCCGAAAAACATGATCTTCGAAATCGGCCCATTTTAAGCCCCAGTCGTTCACTTGGTTCAGTTATAAAACTACTTACACCCTCACGATCTTTATACACGGAAGATTTTAATAAATGGTTAGAATCTATTCCACAAAGAGTAAAAGATTTAATTTTAATTATAAAGAGAAGACATCGAGCTGAATGGGGTGACAACTGGGAAGAGGCTTTCAGCGTTGATTCAGTCAACGGACAACCCGCCAATGAATTAAGATACCTGGGTACTAAATTAATTACCCGGCATTTGCGTATTGGTTTTGATCAAAAGGGATCGTGGAGATTATTTGCTCTAAGAAAAGACTTTGTCCCGGCCAATAAGATTTTAGCAGAAGACGATATCACGGCTTCTACGCTTGCACCCATAAATTTAATTGAACACATAGGACATGGTAATTTCAAAAAATCAGCAAAATTCGTCCATAATTGTGAATACAGATTATTCCAGCGACCGGATGATGCGATTATCAGAGGTTTTGATAAACAAACCGAGAAAGATATGGCAAGACCTGGAAACTTTATTAGTAATTTCGAACCTCTCACGAAAAAAGACGCACAAAACCAAATCGGTAACACACTATTATTCGAAAACTACACAAAACCGATCAGGGAACTTATTGAATCAGTAGCAGAAAGCAAAAAGGAAGAACTATCCTTTGTCTCTTCCGCAAATCCAAGAATCGTAGATGGAAAACCTTCGAAAAATCCTCGCTACCTTCAAACCAGACCAGACTTATTCGATCCACGCTCCGTCTATCTTGCCACCGCTGGTACAAGATTAAAGAGAGGAATAAAGATTGAAAATTCGGTACTTTACCCAGTTCGGGCAGTTTTACCAGGTAGAAGAAATAATCCAGCAGATAAAAAAGCCAAGGTTAGGCCATTGTGCTGTTTTGCTCCTATCCATTATTTAGAGCTACCCGAGCTTTTTATGGATTTTATCGTAAGCGTTACTGGTAAATCTCCTTCCACCACAGGAGCCGGTTCTGAAGGAGCGATGACGAAGAGTCCATTCAATGCTCTTTTGCCAATACATGACCTTAATGCTGCCCTAATTTCATATGCATCTACAGGTCAGGGAGCATTCGTGACATCAGCTGGATATGTGGGGCCCAAATACCAAGTGAATCATGATATTAGCCTCTTAATTCCTGAAATTTGGAGTAGGCTCCGAGATTTTGAGGATAATCCCCAAGAAATGATCGCAAAGGGATATTTAGAAAAAGTCCCGGATTTTTCTTATCAGGGTCAAAATCTACCCACATCTCTCCTTGGATATCGAATTACCAGAAGTTTTACTCATGAATTTCTGGGTAGAATATTCACCGATCCAGTTTCAGTTTTACCGGAAGACATGCTAAAGCCTGAATTACAGGATGAAGATCAATATGCAGATAGTATAAAAAATCTATTGGAAACAGGGAAAAATATTGCTCAAAGATATTTTAATGATAATTCAGTTGAAAAAGCATGCCCCCCACTGAAAGCATTACTCACCATCATGACAAAAGGTGAATGGGAAGGAAACAAGCTGACAGATAAAAAATTTAGAGATTTGTTTGAACCATCAAATATTCTTCAAAGTGACTGGTATAATGAGCGTTTAAAAACTCGAATTCAAGTTACTCGAAATTACTGGGATTCAAGAGTTGAGTACTTGAATAATTTCATAAAAGATCAAGCGAACAAGGAAGCCTGTAAAAGACTTTCCATTCTGGAAAAAAAGGATTTTGCCCTCAATGCATTATCGGAATTAACAGATAACAAAGCTGCCGTTGATCGGATTTTTGGATGCTTAGGAACTGACCCAAGTTTATTTTGTGAGTAATTTTAAATTTATTTAAATAAATTTTACACTCAATTAATATCTTTGCCACAGAAATTTATCTTCCTTCCAATACAAGATCCTTCATTTATTATTGAAGATACAAATTTCGTATATTTTTGAAAAAAACCCTACTTTAAGGCGTTTATTGGCTCAAATAGATTATTGGTTGTCAGAGAAATTATGATTTGAAGAACCGAAGCAACGCTTTCAGTAATTAGAATTCACATCATGCTTTCTATCTCTAATATGATGGCCCATTCGATCCAGTTTGAATTTTTCAATCCCTGGGTTGCTATTCAATTTTTCATACCAAGTAGAATT
>ERZ1048068.1038-NODE-1038-length-22683-cov-9.506496_pt1 | contig 22683 bp, 24 predicted proteins | sample MGYA00383098_ERZ1048068 | MGnify/ENA primary metagenome ERZ1048068 (study PRJEB29581, sample SAMEA5548368) | metagenome | biome: marine; feature: coastal; material: water | depth 1 m | study: Short-term variability in the microbial, nano- and picoplankton... | reverse complement strand
TGTCCGAAGTGGGCGCCTGCTTGCAGCAGGTCGCGCATGCTTACTTGAGCCATAAATACCTTCCTGAGGTTTGGGTTTTGATCGTCACACGTCCGCTAAGTCCAACCGAAAAACGGCACCCGGCCCAGCTTTTTTGATGTGTGAAGTCGACATTAAAGCGAAGGCAACCACCCTCGCCCCGCCGGACTCATTCCGACGAGGCGCGCGTTATACCATATTTCTACGAATTGGAGAAGGAAAAAGGACATTAGCGCGTCCTTTGGTTACAATGCCCACACCCCCGGACAAGAGATGTGAACTGGCATGGCTGCTACCCCCAAAACCCCCGAAGAGCTGCAAGGCATGCGCGTTGCAGGCCGCCTAGCTGCTGAAGTTCTGGAGATGATAGAGCCATTGGTCAAAGTCGGAATGACTACGGGAGAGCTAGACCGCATTTGCCACGATTACATCGTGAACGTCCAGCAAGCCATTCCAGCTCCCTTAAATTACCACGGGTTTCCCAAGTCCATTTGCACCTCGGTGAACGATGTAATCTGCCATGGCATCCCCTCAGACAACAAAAAGCTCCGCAATGGTGACATCATCAACATCGACGTTACTGTGATCAAGGACGGCTGGCATGGTGACACCAGCATTATGGTCGGCGTGGGCGATGTGGCACCCCATGCAGAGCGATTGATGCGTATCACGCAGGAATGTCTTTACAAGGCACTTGAGATTGTTCGACCCGGAACGACCTTGGGAGACATCGGTCACGTGATTCAACGTTACGCGGAAGAAAATTATTATTCCGTCGTTCGCGAGTATTGCGGCCATGGCATTGGGCAAATTTTTCACGAAGAGCCCCAAATCCTCCACTATGGCTCTCCAGGCTTGGGGGAGGTTCTTACCGAAGGCATGACCTTTACTATCGAGCCCATGATCAATGCAGGAAAACGTCATACCAAGCTCAACACGAAAGATGGCTGGACCGTGACCACTCGTGACGGACGACTTTCCGCGCAGTGGGAGCACACTCTCGCGGTCACCGCTGATGGGTGTGAAGTCTTTACCAAAAGAACTCCCGAAATCCTGCCTTGTTGAGTTGACCCCAGAGAGCGCGATTCATGGCCAAGCCTATTAGCCATTCAGACCAACCTGTGCAAGATTGCCAGCGATATCTTGCGGAGATCACTGAAGAAATTGCTGGGGACTTTCACCCGACCAGTCCGGTCTGGCCCCTACTATCTGCTCGCTCAGCGGCGGTAGACGATGTGCTGACCCATCTGTGGCGCTTTTATCTGGATCAGCGAACAGATTTAGCACTTGCGGCCGTAGGTGGTTACGGCCGCGGTGAGCTCTATCCATTCTCCGATATTGACCTGTTAATCCTAGTCACACATCCCCCCGACGAAAGCACCGCAGCACAACTTTCCGAACTATTGAGAAATCTTTGGGATATCGGCCTCAAAGTTGGATCTAGTGTCAGGACGCTGGACGAGTGCGAAACCCTAGCTCGGGAGGATCTCACCATTTTTACGTCTCTGCTTGAGGCGCGCTGCATTGCCGGGAGCACTGAGCTATTTGCACAACTAAAAGGCTATATCGATGCTGATCGGATGTGGGACAGCAAAGCCTTTTATAAGGCGAAGCTTGAGGAAACCGAGTCGCGCCACGATCATTTTGGCAACACCGAAAGCAATTTGGAGCCTCACGTCAAGAACGGTCCCGGTGGACTCAGGGATATTCAGGTCATCGGCTGGATTGCCAAACGCCACTATGACGTTGCATTACAGGACCTTAATGAAGCTGACTTTCTCAACACCGATGAGCAGAGGATGTTGGAAGCTGGCCAAAATTTTATCGGGCAAGTGCGTTTCGCGCTGCACACGTTAAACGGTCGAGAAGAAGATCGTCTGCTTTTTGAACAACAACAGAAGCTCTCTCAACTTTGGGAAATGGTTGACGGTGAAAAACTTGCGGTAGAGCAATTTATGCAAGTTTACTATCGCTGGGCACAGGCGTTGGCGCAACTGCGTGAGCTTGTCATGCAGGCTTTCGAGCGACAAATTTTGCACAGCGATGATCGCGAAAAAGCCCGACTGCTTAGCGACGACTTTGAGGTGATAGGCGGCCTGCTCTCTGCAAGGCGAGATGACGTTTTTATCAAAGAACCCTCAAACCTGTTGCAGGTGTTCGTTGTCCTCGCCAATAACTCTGATATCAGCGGAATTGCCCCGGGAACTTGGCGGCTGTTAAGAGCCGCCCACGACCTCATCGATCCCCCCTTTAGAGCAGACCCACTCAATCAAAAGCTGTTCATGGATCTCATTCGCTCACCACACGGCGTCACCTTGCAACTGCGCCGGATGGCTAGGCATGGCTTGCTGGGCAGGTACCTCCCAGAATTTGGGCGTATCGTGGGGCAAATGCAGTTCGATCTATTTCACGCCTATACCGTTGAAGCGCACACCCTTGAGGTTCTCGCCAATACCCGCCGATTCATGCGCGCCGACTACACCGATAAATTTCCAGTCTCCACAAGAATCGCCCAGCGCCTTAGGGCGCCCGAGCTGCTCTACATCGCTGCGCTCTACCACGATATCGGGAAGGGTCGCGGGGGGGATCACTCCGAGTTAGGTGCCGTCGACGCACAGGGATTTTGCGAGAGACACAGTCTCAGCCAAACCGATACCGACCTAGTGGTGTGGTTAGTGCGCAACCATCTACTGATGAGCTCCTTCTCACAACGCAAAGACATCTCGGATCCCGATGAGATCGCCCTCTTCGCCAAACATGTGGCCACGCAAGAGCGCCTAGATTATTTGTATACCCTCACCGTCGCTGACATTCACGGCACGAATCCCGAGCTTTGGAATGCCTGGCGCAGCACGCTGCTACGTCAGACCTATACGGAAACCCGCCGAGCGCTTATTCGAGGACTGGAAAATCCCGTAGACCGCCAGAGTGTGGTTGATACAACTCGTCAAGCGGCTTTGGAGTTGCTAGAGGATCGAGGCTTTATTAAAGCTGATATCGAAGGCATCTGGGCGTTAAGAGGCGATGACTATTTCCTGAGAGAGCGCCCGGATGATATTGCCTGGCATACCGAGTCCATCGCAGACCATAGCAATCTCGAGCAAGCGCTAGTCCTAATTCGGCAAAGCAGCGATTCAACCGTAGCCAACGCAACACAAATTTTTGTTCATGCGCCTGACAGCCCCGATCTCTTTGCTCGTATTTGCGCCCAATTGGAACTCTTAGACCTGAGTGTGAACGACGCTAGAATTTATTTAGGGAGCGATGGCGCAACGCTAGATACGTTTTATGTGCTGAAGGCCGATGGCAACCCGGTTTCAGGAGATATCACTACCCTTGAGAGCATCAGAGACGGGCTGTCTGCTGCGCTGACTCAGAAAGAGATCCGCACCGTCACTCGACACACACCACGTCGGCAAAAATCATTCGTCATTCCCACAGAGACATCAGTTCATCAAGACGATCGACGCGGCTGGACGGTACTTGAGATTGCCACCCCCGACCGCCCTGGGCTACTCGCCAATATTGGTGCGGTTTTCGTGGCCCAAAACGTATCACTGCAGGCGGCAAAAATTCAGACATTGGGCGAGCGCGTAGAGGATGTCTTTTTTGTCACCACAAGTGATGGCAATAGCATAAGCGACAGCCAAGCATTGATTCGTCTGGAGGATGCGATAAAGCAGTCTTTAGACACAGAGCTGCAAAATCGTCTATGAATCCGGGTTTAGCAGCATTACAGCCCTATCCATTTCAACGACTGGGCCAATTATTTAAAGGCATATCGGCGGCAAACCTGCCTGAAATAGCACTGACAATTGGTGAACCTCAGCACGCCCCGCCTCAAGTGGTCATAGAAGCACTTACCCAAGCCCTCGGTGAAATCAGTCACTACCCCTCCACCACGGGCTCAGCGTCGTTACGGGCGAGTATCGCGCGCTGGATAGAGCGGCGGTTTGAGCTGCCACGGATTGATGCTGATGCTCAGGTCCTGCCGGTGAACGGCACTCGTGAGGCTTTGTTTGCAATTGCCCAGACCTTAGTGACCCCCGGCGAGCCGGGAAGAGTTATGAGCCCCAATCCGTTTTACCAAATCTACGAGGGAGCAGCATTGCTAGCGGGCACAAATCCCACATTCGTTCCGGCCAACAGTTGCAACAAATTCAAGCCCGACTTTTCCAACGTCACTGCCGATGACTGGGCACAGCTGGAGCTGCTGTACATTTGCAATCCTGGGAATCCATCGGGTGCGGTCATGGCCGAGGCCGAGCTACGGGCCCTCATTACCCTCGCTCAGGAGCATGATTTTGTTATCGTTAGCGACGAATGTTATAGCGAAATTTATCCCGACGAACAGGCACCACCCACGGGCCTTCTTAGCGCTGCGGCGAACATGGGGCTCCACGATTTTACCCGATGTCTGTGCTTTCATAGCTTATCAAAGCGCTCCAACCTCCCTGGGCTGCGATCAGGTTTCGTCGCGGGAGACGCTGACATTATTAAAAAATTTACGCAGTATCGAACCTATCATGGCTGCGCCATGCCACCTCACCACCAGATTGCAAGCTCTGTTGCCTGGAGCGATGAAACCCACGTAGTGGCGAACCGAGCTGCTTACCGCGCCAAATTTGAAGCCGTGGTGCCCATATTATCTGCACAGCTCGACGTCACCACTCCAGACGCAGGCTTTTACTTGTGGCCTAAAACGCCCTTTGACGACTTGGAATTTGCGTGTGAGTTACTGAAACGCTGCAACGTCGCGGTTCTCCCTGGACAGTTTTTAGGCCGAACGGTCAATGGCGAGAACCCGGGCGAGAACCGTATCCGCATGGCACTGGTCACCGATCAGGAAACATGCGTTGAAGCCGCACAGCGGATCGTTCAAGCACTCGAGCAAGGCTGGTAAAACTATGGCCCCTGAACCCTCTACACCGCAAAATCTAACAAAAGGGGAGCGCGTCACTTTTATCGACAGGCGCCTCGCTGAACTGTACCCAAAACCTCCGGTACCCCTGGATCATAGTGACCCCTTTACACTTTTAATTGCGGTCTTACTGAGCGCGCAGTGCACCGACGAGCGGGTCAATCAGGTGACCCCGGGATTGTTCGCCGCCGCCGATACACCCGAAACCATGGCTGAACTCTCAGTCGAGGCTATTCGCAGCATCATTCGACCCTGCGGGCTGTCTCCACAGAAATCCAAAGCGATTAAGGGCTTGAGTCAGATTTTGATTGCCCAGCATGATGCTCAAGTTCCTAGGACTTTCGAAGCGCTTGAAGCTTTGCCGGGAGTTGGCCATAAGACCGCTGGCGTAGTGATGGCTCAGGCCTGGGGCCACCCTGCATTTCCTGTTGACACCCATATTCATCGTCTTGCCCAGCGCTGGGGTTTGACCCGAGGCAGAAACGTTGTCGAAACCGAGCGGGATCTCAAACGCGTGTTCCCAGAATCCCGCTGGAATGACCTCCATTTGCAAATTATTTTTTACGGCCGGGAGTACTGCACAGCCCGAGGCTGTGATGGTCGGGTCTGCGAAATATGTACCACCTGTTACCCCCTTCGCAAACACCCAAAAAAAATCAACAAACCCTGATTCTGATAGGCTTATGGCCTGCATGACCTAATTGATGAGTGTAGGAGCTCTTATGGACCCTGTGATTTACGGTATACCCAATTGTGATTCCATTAAAAAAGCAAAGCAGTGGTTCGAGTCTGAAGACCTAAATTATCAATTCGTGGATCTTAGAAAAACCGCCCCTTCACCAACGCAGCTGCGCCATTGGATCGATGCCGTGGGTCAAAAAGCGCTGCTCAATAAACGCAGTACAACTTGGAAAAATCTTTCTGAACAAGAGCGGTTGGCGGCAGAGAGCGGGGATGCGATAGCACTCTTACTCGACCACCCAACGCTGATCAAGCGACCGGTGCTAGAGCACCAAGGCGAGACGGCTGTAGGCTTTAGCGCCACCGACTATGCCATTCGCTTTCAACGATAAATTTTAGAACATTTACAGGAGACGACCATGAGCATGGTGCATGGATTTGGACTGGGTATTGCTACCCACAATACCGCGGGCGAGACACTAGACGTCTTTTACCCTAACCCGCTCAGCAACATCGGAGGCGATCTTGCCGCGGTGGTACAAGGTGTGTCGGGCCCTCTCGATGAGAGCCAACTCGCAGAGCTCAGCAGTAACTTTGCTGCGGTAGGCGCCAGTGAGCAGGCGGCTGTTGCCGATCAGCTAAAATCTTCTAGTGGCAAGGTGTTAGCGACCACACTCACCGACAACGCCGCCCCAGAGACCGTTGCGGATGCGTATCTAAAGCTGCACTTGTTGTCCCATCGCCAAGTCAAACCCCACGACACCGAACTTAAAGGGCTTTTTGCGTTACTGCCCAATGTGGCCTGGACAGATCAGGGCGCCGTCTGCCTGAACGATCTGGCACAGCGCCAGCTGGATGCACGCCTGCGAGGAAGTGTGCTCGAGGTCGCGAGCGTCGATAAATTTCCCAAAATGACAAATTACGTAGTGCCAAGCGGTGTACGCATTGCCCACACGGCTAGAATCCGACTGGGCGCTTACCTAGGTGAAGGAACGACGGTGATGCACGAAGGCTTCATCAACTTCAACGGTGGAACAGAAGGACCCGGCATGATCGAGGGGCGAATTTCAGCAGGCGTCTGGGTGGGTGCGGGCTCAGATCTAGGCGGAGGCTGCTCTACCATGGGAACCCTCTCTGGAGGCGGCAATATTATTATTTCAGTAGGCCGCGAGTGTTTGATTGGGGCCAACGCCGGACTGGGGATCCCCTTGGGAGATCGCTGCACGATCGAAGCTGGACTATTCATAACGGCGGGTACCAAAGTGACACTTTTAGATGGTGCGAGAAAACCCGTGGAAACCGTCTCAGCCCGCGACCTCGCAGGAAAATCAGACCTATTATTCAGGCGGAATAGCACGTCGGGCACTGTAGAGTGCCTCACTAACCGCTCGGCCATTGAATTGAATGAGAGCCTTCATGCCAACAACTGAATACGGGGCAGCAGCCGTTGCGCTGACCCGCCAACTCATAGAATGTCCGTCGGTTACGCCCAACGATGCAGGCTGTCAGGAAATACTGATGCAGCGACTGACAGCTGCCGGATTTGACTGCGAGCCCATGCGCTTTGGGGAGGTCGATAATTTCTGGGCGACCCGCGGCAAGGGTGAAGGCACGCTCGTTTTCGCAGGTCATACTGATGTCGTTCCAACGGGACCCGAAACACGATGGTCGACACCGCCCTTTATACCTACTGAGCGCGACGGTGTGCTCTATGGCCGAGGCACCGCCGATATGAAGGCGAGCCTTGCAGCCATGACCGTGGCGGCAGAGGCTTTCGCCAAACAGCATGGTGATCACTCCGGGCGCCTGGGCTTTTTGATCACCGCAGACGAGGAAGGTCCTGCAACAGACGGAACAGTCAGAGTTGTTGATGAACTGATCGCCAGAGGAGAGCGTCTTGACTGGTGCGTGGTCGGCGAGCCCTCAAGCTCTGCGTCTCTAGGTGACGTCATAAAAAACGGGCGACGCGGTTCCATTAATGGGGTGATCACAATCCGGGGCAAACAAGGTCACATCGCCTACCCCCAATTCGCAGACAACCCGATTCACTCGGCATTTTTGGCCCTCGATGCACTCGCGAAGGAGCCTTGGGACCAAGGCAACGCGTTCTTCGAGCCCACTCGCCTACAGTTTGGAAATATTCAAGCGGGCACAGGCGCTACCAACATTATTCCGGGCACACTGACGGCACAGTTTAATGTGCGTTTCTCAACGGAGACTGACGCGACCACGATACGTAGCCGCTGCGAGCAAATTTTGAGTCAGCACGTCTCTGAATTTGATATTGAATGGCGACTGAGCGGCGAACCCTTTTTGACTGAGCCTGGTGCATTGGTCGATGCGGTCGCGGCCAGTATTGAGTCCATCACGGGAACAGCCCCAATATTGTCGACGGGCGGGGGGACCTCCGACGGACGGTTCATCGCCAAAACCGGCACCCAAATTGTAGAACTGGGGCCCATTAATGCTTCGATACATCAAGTCGACGAGCATATTTCACTCGATGATATCCCCCGACTCACCGCCATTTACTTTGGCATCATGACACGCCTGCTGGCGGCTCACTAAGCGACCGCAGCTCAACCTCACATGCCGAGGTTCCCGTTGGAGAATCTCGAGACTCCAACCAACATGACCAAAATGCAGCTACCGACTTCGTTAATGCGTCGGTTGGTTGCGGTAGCTCCAAGACAACTTTCAATCCAGCATGACTGGCTAAGCCAAGCGCCGTCTGAAGCAACATCCAGGGCGCTTCAATAAACGACTGAAGTGTTTCGAGCTCATGCTGCCTGCCGGGTTCTATAAGGGGGGAATGCTGCTCACAACGCAACACAAGCAGCGCCAACGGCTCTGACTGTCGCAACCGATCACAAGCATCACCCTGACTCAATGCATCGGTGACTCTGGAGCTTAAAACTGTCTTACCACCACGAGCACAGCCCGTTACCAGACACGCTGACATAGCAATCTCCTAGAGTGCATAAACATCAAACCGCACAGCCTTCCCCTTGATGGTATGTGACGGCTTTCGAAGATCAAGTGCGGGCGATTTCAAAGGGCGCTTAACAACGACACGCCGCACGGGTTGTGACATTGCCCAGGCAAGCAGTTGCTCGTCTTCGTTTTCCAAACTGCCGTGCAGTGCCTGCAATACACTGAGATCTTTCTTTACCGCGGCGGACCCTCGACGTTCAGTAAACATGGGATCCAAGTAGATAACCGTTTCTTTTGAAGTGTTGTAATTGCGACTGTCTCCGGGTTGCAGTTGCATCCGAGAGCACGCCAACTGGACCGACGCAATGGCAGAAATCGACGCTCGTTCCAGCGCCTGCTCAAGCATGAAAGCTAGCACCGGGGATCTTTCAATTAGAGTGACAGAGCACCCGAGGTCAGCTAAAACGTAAGCATCCCGCCCTAACCCGGCGGTCGCATCTAACACCCATGGCCTGACGTCACCCTTGACCCCTACGGCCCTACCCAACAGTTCATTTTGTCCGCTCTTACGTCGGTGCTGAAGTCCTGGGGATGCGAAATCTACCCGCACCGGGCTCGCCTGCTCTGATGAACGCTTTTGCAGCCACAAATCATCGTGATCAACAAAAAGGGCGACGGGAGAAATCACCTCATCAGCACGGCGCGCCACCCGACAGCTCAACTGATCTGCAATACGCTGTGCGATCGACCATGCCCCAGCAGTCGCAGGTACAACTGTACACGCTCCCAACGTCGCTTCAGTCTGACTCAAGGCTAGCGTACCCCTAGGCTCAAATTTTCATCGGCCAGCTCAACTTCAAGCTCCAAATTCAATGCCTCAAGAGTCATGCCGTGCTTATCAATCATCGACAGGTTCTGCAAAGCCCCCTCCTGAGAGGTCACAGCTCGAATATCCGCCAGAGACTGCCCTGCTATGCGCAGTTTGTTGAGCTCTTTCAATTCAGCAATGGCCTGCGCCACGAATTCTTGCGCACCATAAACGCCATCACGATCGGGCAAATTCGCTCGAAAATCACCCAAAATAATCTGTCCGGCTCGTGCAGACTCGAGCATTCTAGCCAGAGTAATGGTGACATCTCCCACGATGTAGCTCAAAACTGAGGGGTTTACACCCTCAGCCTGAAACAACTCGTAGTGGCTACCAATATGAAAAGCGGATCGAATGACCGGCACTGTATTCCCCGACGCTTGCCCTCTGGCTACCGCATTATCAATTAAGATCAGCAGCAAAAAAGACAACATATCTAGATCGGGGTAAGCGCCCTGATCGCGATTCCAAACATAATATCCATCGCCGGTGGTAGTTCTAGCGAAATTCACATCGACGCCCTGACGCTGCAGCTTGTTGTAGGCTGAGTTCATTGAATAAGACAGGGAATTGAGTTGGCTCGCCTGCTCAAAAGGGGTGTAGAGGGAGAACTCAGCAATGTCAAAAAGTAGCACCGCACGAGAGCCGACATAGCTGATTCCATAGCTTGAAATAATAGCGTCGGCCGCCGCTAGCATCTCGGGGTCTTCCCCCAAAACGCCATCGAGCTTTATGAAACTGGTAGATACACCCAGTCGCTGGGCAATACTAAAAATCTCCCCGTGACTCTTCAGGCAGGAGCCTCCAATAACCGCACTCACAAACTGCTCTTTTTCTGCCAGCTCACCGCTGCGCTCTCCCGCGGTAAGGTTACCCAAAAAGTAATGGGGGACCATCAGTGTCAGCACACCCTTTGGGTCAGGTGCCCAGCACAGCACCATATTCTGCCCCAGGCGCCAATGTTTGCGCAGTGATTGCTCCAACTGTTTTAGTATCTGAGCCCGTTGAGACCCTGACTCACCCTGGCGTCGGCGCAATTGACCGGATTTATCTACCATAACTGTGTCTCAAGACCCTCGTTCTTGGCATTATACGTGGTCACAGTCAGGAGTCGCCCATGTATCGCATCTGCTTGCTCTGCTTTTTGCTCGCCGCTTGCCAGAATTATGACGTCACGTTAAACGATCGTCAGGTCTACGGACCCGCTCGACTATTCACGGATTTTGAGGTCGCCGACGAGGCATTACAGCGGTGTATCGAGCAACGTATTGCTGATGAAAATATTGCGGATCCTCTCAAACTAAAGGCGCTCAACTGCAGCAATGCCGGCATTGCCTCGTTAAACGGGCTCGGTCAGTTTGCTGGCCTCACCCAGCTCAAGCTCTCTGATAACCGTATACGCAACCTTGTGGAATTGGGACAGCTTTCGGGTGTTGAGTCACTGTGGCTCGATAACAATGTCGTGGTCGATCCTGTGCCCTTAGCGCAACTCACGAAACTCCAGCTACTAGATCTGACCAACAATCCAATGCTGCAATGCCCCAAAGTCGGCCTGCTCGATTATGTCACCACCCTAACGGTGCCCGAACACTGCCATGGGGCTTCCGAAGGACAAAATGATTAAATCAATTTACTCGGCACTAGCTCGGCTGCCTCTAAAGTGGCTTTATGCCGCGTCCTCAGGCGGAGCCTGGTTACTGCAACATGTATTCCGTTATCGGCGGAAAGTCGTAGAACAAAATCTCGCCCAAGCGTTCCCCGAGTGGTCCACAGCGGAAATCAAGACAACCCGCAAACGGTTTTACCGAAACCTGTGTGACACCGCCGTCGAAATTATTGCTGGATCGCGGCAACCACTGACTTTTTTTGAACAGCACCTAGAGGTCGTCAACCCAGAATTGCTTGCCGAGTTAAGCCAGCAGGGACAACAGTCGGTTTTGGTGATGCTGGCACATCAGGGCAATTGGGAGTGGATGCTCCATCGTGCCGCCGCGCTATATGAAATGCCTATGGCATTTGTTTATAAGCGACTTCACAGTGAAGCTGCTGACGCGTTCAGCCTACAAGCCCGTAGACGGTTTGGCGCAACTGCGATTGAAATGCGTGACACTGCGCGAAATATTATTCGGCACCGTAGAACACCACGATTAATTTACATGCTCGCTGATCAATCTCCAGGGTTGCGTGAGCGCGTCCACATCACCACGTTTCTCAATCGAGAAACCGCCTTTTTTTCAGGCGCAGCTTCGCTGGCTAAGGCAACTGGCTTCCCCGTCGCCTTTGCGAAATGTCAGCGCAAGAAACGAGGATATTTTGAGATTGAAGTCGTGGAAATTACTCGGGAACCCAAAGCGGTAGAAGAATCATGGATCATTGAACGCTATGCCGAACTCACCGAGGCGGCGATTCGCGCCTACCCGGAAGATTGGCTATGGAGTAACCGTCGCTGGAAGCATCAAGCACTGACCGCTTCGGCGAGTGCAAAGTCCGCATTACCAGACACCGATAACCACTCGAAGCCGGAATCCTGACAAGCGAGATGAACCGCCGCTTGATGGTGACTAGCCGCAGCAGCAAGGGCTGCCAAGGCGTGCTCTTTGCTATTGTTTTTAAGGCTTAAATGCCCAGCCACCAAAACTTTCAATCGGTGATTATCAAGTCTTTGTAGCAACTCCCTGGCCTGATTGTTATTCAAATGTCCAAAGTCACCGGCCACACGTCGCTTTAGAGACGCGGGATAAGAGCCTTGCATCAGTAACTCAAGCTCGTGATTAAATTCTAGTAGCAGGGCATCGCAGCCAGAGAACGCTTCAACGAGGTGCGGAGTAATACTGCCTAAATCGGTCAGCAGCCCCAGAATGCCCCCTGTAGCTTCAAACCGAAACTGCACCGGCTCTCGGGCGTCGTGAGGCACAGGAACGGCCAGAACGTGAACCGACCCTATCGTAAAATCATCACCCGCGTTGATCAAAACCTGCTGAAAAACGCCAGATAACCGGCCGCTGGCGGCGGTGCCGTGGGTGCAATATACGGGGGTTTTGTAGTGTCGTGAGAAACTCGCCACTCCGCCACTGTGATCCCCATGCTCGTGGGTCACAATAATGGCATCAATGTCTTCAGCGGCAACATTTAATCGCTGCAGGCGACGCTCGGTCTCCCTGCGAGGAAAGCCGCAATCAACTAGGATCAGCGTCTCCTCGGTGTTTACCAAGGTCGCGTTACCCTGGCTACCACTACCCAGGGAAGCAAATCGCATCAGTTGATAGTGCCTTTAATCAATGTCAGCAAGGCTTGCTGGTCTCTGCGCTCAACCGGGCCACCGTCCTCACCCATGAGCGAAATGACCATTCGTGACTCTTCTACCGAGGCGACCTTTACAAGGAACTTTTGGTTGGCAAGAGGATGGGCGTCTTCTCCGCCCCACATCCAGTCAAACCAACCGCTTTCGTCTTCTTCCTGAGGACCCACAAAGGTCAGATAGAATACGCCCTCGGTACGATCTTTATCGTCAATGGCAAATCCCGCTTCAGGCAGAGCTTTGTTCATGGAAGCCCAAGCGCGGTTGAAAGGCAGACGCAATATCAAACGCGTCGCAGTCTCACTGTCTTCTAGCGTGACGCGCCCCTCGTCACCCATCGCCCTGTCCGCCATCATTGAAACAGGAGCCGCCTCGGCGCTGTTGGCAATGAATTGGGCAATGTTGCGCAGCATCTCCGACTCAAGCTCAAGATCATCGGATATCGCCGGCCAGGAGGTATCGCTGCCCGATTGATTTTGTTGCAACACGTGAAGCTCTGACGTATTACGCTGAACACCCGTGTCCACTCTGAATCGGAATCGCGTGGGTAACGCCCTGTCTTGTAGAGTGACGAACTGTGTGTCTATCAATCCAGATTCAGCGTCAGAGGCTGCCACAGCAATCCCCGAGGCTGTGAGAAACCCCCGCACTTGTGGCCAAAGCTGCCCAGGGGCTACCGCGACAAGAGCCCAGCTTTCGTCAGCCAGGCGTTGAATGCGCACCGTCTCGTATTGATTGGAACCGGTCAGCGGAGTGGGTCTGGGTACCTCAAACTCACTCTCTAATAAAAAGCTCTGCTTGACATCAGGGATCGGGTACGTGGGATCGAGCGCTTCGGTTGAGGCTGTCGCAGGTACTGAGATAACCGCCAACTCTGGGGCGTCTTGGTATCGGTCGGTGTTATCCGGGAACAAACCATCTTCACCATAAATCCAGCTGCAGCCCTGAAGCAGCAACACGGGTAACGCGAGCACCAAGCCATACCTTTTCATCGTTAGAGTCCCGCCTGCCGGATTGCCTTTAAAACTGTGTCTTGATGCGCTGAAGACATTGCCACTAATGGCAACCTAATGCCATCGCTGATCATTCCCAACTCTACCATGGCCCATTTCACGGGGATGGGGTTGGCTTCGATAAAAAGCGCATCATTTAATGCGCTGAGCTCTGCGTTAATTTTCTGTGCCCCCGGGTAGTCACCGGCAATGGCCAAGCGACAAACTTCCGCAACTTTGCTCGCCGCGATATTTGCGGTCACCGAAACGTTGCCACGACCACCCGCGCTCATCAAATCGAGGGCTGTCGCGTCATCTCCAGAGTAAACCGCAAAGGTGTCAGGTAGTTTTGAGATTAAGGCCTTCCCACGCTCGACATCGCCCGTGGCATCTTTGAGCCCTGCAATATTTCCCACCTCACTCAGCCTGAGAACGGTCTCATTACTCAGATCGACACCTGTTCTTGATGGCACGTTGTAGAGAATGATGGGAATGTTGACAGCTGCCGCGACCTGGCAAAAGTGGCGATAAAGCCCTTCCTGCGGCGGTTTGTTGTAGTAGGGAGTGACTAACAGTGAGTATTCGGCACCGGCTGCAGCCGCAGCCACGGTCAATTCAATGGCTTCATGAGTAGAGTTAGACCCGGTGCCCGCAACCACAGGTATTCGGCCGGCAGCTTGCTCCACAGCGAACTGAATAACGTCAATATGCTCACCCATGGTGAGGGTCGCACTTTCACCGGTAGTGCCCGCAATACCCAACGCCGCCGTACCCGCCTGAATGTGGTACTCGATCAACGTAGCGAGACCTTTTTTATCGATGGCGCCATCGGGCGTCATAGGTGTTACCAGCGCAACGATACTTCCGGTTATCATAGTGCTTCATCCAAAGGCATTGTTGGGTTTTGTACTTTGATCATGATCGCGCAATTATCCACTTCGAGAGTTTCGATACAACTTAAAGTGAGACAAATAATTCTTCACTTTCTGTTGTTGTTTTTGTCGGTTACTGCTGGCCCCCAAAGTTGGGCCCAGAACGCCATCATTTCGCCCAACACCTTGGATCGACGCATTGAACCTCTGAGCCCTATCGACCAACAGTTTATGGCTGCACAGCGCTCTAACGTCGAAACCCTGGCAAACCAACTGGGCCAACAATTAACGGGGATTCCCCATCGGGATCTTGCCACTCTTCAACGTATTCTCGAGCTCGGTTTAATCGCCCCCGATGACAAATTAGAACTGCAAGCCCTTGGCGTAGTACTTGGAGATCTCCTCGCCGGCGAGCTTAACATGAATTGGGTCGTTTACCGTGATCGAGCAGGGCGCACCCGAGCGCTGCAATATGGTAATAGTGAGGTGTTTCTCTTCCCTGTCACCATGATCTCACGACGTTGGGAGGTGGGCCACCAACGCCCCGTTGCAGATATTTTCGACACCAATGTCGCCACAACACGCGCAAAATTGCCGGGAGCCAATTGGCGCTGAGCTATCCTGAGTTGCGTTACTCCGTCATGAAGTATTGAAAGCGCGATCCTGCGTCAAAAACCATCTCACCGGCGTTAGCAAAACCACCGCCCACTTAGCTAAAACGTTGTGACCACGAGGGAGTTGCCGTGAAACCTGCCCTATCACTGCCCAAATTGTAAAACGAAGGACTCTCCACTAGCGCCTAATATACGAAGGCCTCTAGCTCTGAATGGCCAGCAAGTCATCATTTCTGAAGCGCGCCTGCCGACCCAGCGTAGAGAGAGGGCCCGACCAAGAAAACTCGAGCTTTGGTCGCTACTGGTGATGGTCAGGCCAGGGAAAATCCCGTCGATAGGAAAACACACCTTGATGCATGGTTGTTCGGTGACGAACCGTCGAAAGACTCACATCAGAGGCCTCATACCCTGAGTCGCCCGGATACAAGAACACGTGATCCTCTCCCTGCTCTAGAATTCTCGGGAAAAAATAAGGCGGCTGTCGACGCTTAACGGCCTTCACAAGATCAGCCAAACTTTCGTACTCGGCCACGTCAGTCAGTGATACCAAGGTTGGCGGTGGCACCTTTAACGTCCCTGCCGCCTGTTCCGCTATCGCGATATCAGGCTTTACCCAGCGATACTCAACGATTTCACTACCATCGACCACGACTGAAGTGTTGCCGCTTTGCGGGGCCAAAAAAAAGTAGGTATCAAATCGATGTTTGACCACTTCAGGAGTCAACCACCGTGAAAAATGGATGATGGGCTCCGACCCAACCTCGAGCCCCGTCTCCTCATGCAGTTCTCGTATCGCAGCGCTATTAGCTCTAGCAAGAGCGTCTTCACCGGCATCAGCTTCATCGACCTTGCCGCCGGGAAAAACCCAGGCACCTGCCATAACCTTAAGCGCAGGGTTGCGCCGTAACAGCAGCACCTCTAACCCATCAGCTCCATCTCGAGTTACGATCAATGTCGCTGCCGACCGGGCGGGTGTGGCCTTATTTTCTAAGTCGGCTTTCTCAAACATCAGAATCCACCACACTCAAGGCAACGCAGATACATACTGGCAGGATCCTGCAAGCTATCGGACAGCCGGATGAAAGGCGCTAGTTGCTGCGATAAACGATTTAGCACAGACCTGCCCGGCAGCTGTGCCTGACCCAGCCCCCTTCCCACTTGCTCAAAGAATCGCTGCTCAGGACTTATCGGCGTACCAATGTAGAGGGTATCGAAGTCCTCAACTTCGGCGAGACCTGCGGCTGCATCAAGCGCGGCTTGCAGGCCACCTAAACTATCGACCAGCCCCACTGTGAGGGCATCCTCTCCGCTCCAAACTCGACCGCCAGCTACGGCATTTATCTCGTCCCAGGTTTTGCCACGTCCCGCAGCCACCAAAGTCACAAAGTCGTTATAAACATTGCTAATCATGCTGTTGATAATACGACGCCCAGTATCGCTCACTCCGGTATCCAACCTGGCCGCCGTCGCAAGACTGGACGTGCTAACACCGTCGGGAGTGACTCCTGCCCATTGATAGAGTTTCTCTACAGTGGGGAACGCCGCAAATACGCCAATGCTGCCCGTGATGGTGCTGGGATGTGCCCATATTTCGTCCGCATCGGCGGCAATATAATAACCACCAGAGGCCGCTACCGAGCCCATTGACGCGACAACCGGAAAATCAAGCGCTTGTATCTCTAGGATTTTCTGGCGAATGACTTCTGACGCAAACACACTGCCACCGGGAGAGTTAATACGCAGGACAACAGCGCTCAAATCCGTTTGCTCAAGTGCTCGCTCTAGCTGCGCCACTACCGTGTCAGAGCCAGCAAAACCGCGACCGCTCTCTCCGGGGATTAACTCGCCCTCGATAGGGATAACCGCTATGCGCGGTTTGGTTTCCTCAACCTCATTTTCTGCCTCACGGGCGGCCAAATAGTCATTGACCGACACAGAAATCCAGTGGCCGTCGTCATCCGTCGCACCTACCCAGTCGGCCAACATTTCATCCCTTCGACTGTGAGTCGCTAGCTCATCGACAAATCCGGCTTCCAACATCAACGCAGCAGCATCACCCCCCGCTATCTCTAATCGATCAGGAAATTCATTAATGAATTGATCAACAAACCCCGGCGCCATCTCTCTAGGTGCTTCCACCAGCCCCGTGTAGGCGCTCCAAACATCACCCAACCATTGACCCACGACCTCTCGTTCAAGGTTAGACATGTCATCACGAAGGTAAGGCTCAACCGCTGATTTACTCTCGCCTACCCGAAACACGTTCATTGTCAGATAAACGTTATCGAGCAGTTCGCGTACATAATTTCGATACACCGCAAACCCAGAAACCTCTATACCTCCTTCTGGATGTAGCAGAACATGGTCAGCCTGAGAGGCCAACAAATATTGGGACTGAGAGTAGTAATCGCCTATCGCTATGACGGGTTTCCCCGACAATTGGAAAGCTTCAACCGCCGACTTTAATTCTTGAACATGACTGATTGAAGGTCCGTTTAGTGCCTCAAGGTCTAGAACTAAGGCCGTAATACGATCGTCCTCGGCGGCTTCTTTTATTGCTTTTTTGACGCGAAAAACCAGCACTTCCCCAGCGCCGTTTTGCATCAATGCTTCGATGGGCTCTAACGGCGAAGGGTTTTCAACGAGCTCGCCGTTGGGGTTGATCACCAGTGCCGCATGCTCTGGAATTGGGTCAGGAGCGACCTGATTAAAAGCCACAGCAATAATCACCACGACGTAGAGAGTCACCGCAAGTGGGACTAGCGTCATTACGGCCTTATTGAAGAGGGATAGGCCGCGCCAAAGCCCTTTGAAAAAACCGCGTATATAACGCCAAACCACCATGACTACTTCTCCATAACTTCGGACGTTTGTTGCCGCCTCAGCTCTCGGCCTCGAAAGCGGATGTAGAGGGCCGCTACCAAGAATAAAATCACCTGCAAAAATACACCGGCGAGGGCGACCCCATCACCGGGTCTTGCAAAGGCGGTCTGCACCGCTAAAACAAAGTATCCCAGGAGCACAAAGGACAGCCAAATTAGACTGTGCAAGTTATCCCTGAGAACCCAAGGGACAAACACTAAGAGGGGCACCACCTGCAGAATCAACCACTGAACAGGCGCCCCAAAGCGGGCGTCGAGTACAATTTGTTGCACAATCACCAGCGACCAAGAAAGCCACAGCGCCCACCAAATTTTTCGAGTCGTAGAACCACGTGCCATCACAGTATGGAGTCCGTCGCTAAGGCTATCGTTGCCACGCGCTTGCCCAAAGCCTGACACAGCGCGCTTTCATGCTCATCAAGTGGTCGCTCATTATTCTCACCGGCCCAATGACTAGCGCCATAGGGTGTGCCCCCTCCCGTTGTTTGACGCAAACCCGACTCACTGTAAGGGAGCCCTGTCAGTATCATGCCGTGATGCATTAACGGCAGCAGCATACTCAGCAACGTGCTTTCCTGACCGCCATGCAAACTGGACGTTGAAGTGAAAACGGCTGCAGGCTTGTTAATCAGGGCCCCACTTAGCCACAGCGATGAAGTTGTATCGATAAAATGCTTTAACGGCGCCGCCATATTGCCAAAGCGAGTGGGACTTCCCACTACAAGGCCTGAACATTGGCGCAAGTCATCCTCCTCGCAATAAAGGGGACCGCTATCGGGAATGTCGGGGGCCCGCTCATCGATGCTAGTCGCGACAGGGGGTACGGTCCGCAAGCGCGCTTCAATACCCGAGACTTGGCTTACACCCCGCGCTATCCGCGATGCCATTTCTGCGGTCTTGCCACCGCGGGAATAGTAGAGCACCAAAATATAGGACATCGATTTCATAGTATTCTTAAAAAAAAGGATGATAGCTGATTTACAGGCAACGCCGCCCTGCTAAGCTTAATGAGGGACTGTTAACTCGGTTACGTTACCGAACAACCACCACACGAGCGCATAGTATGACAGAGCACTCCCCAATACAGAACGCCGTGGATCGCTGTCGGTATTTGCTGCAGCGCTATCAAGATGACCGCTGTTCTGAAATAGCTGCAGCGCTGGTTTACATGAGTCTCTTTGCCCTCGTGCCGCTACTGACCTTAGTGTATTCCATATCAACGGCGATCCCCACTGCCACCGATATTCAGGCGCAATTGCAGCAGTTTCTGGTCGATAACCTGCTTCCCGAGGCCTCCCAAGACGTGGCGAACTATCTCACTAGCTTTTCCGAGCAAGCAAAGAATCTTACGGGCGTCGGTATTGCGATTTTGGCAACCACGGCGGTGCTTATGTTGCGAAATGTCGAGCGAGCGTTCAACAACATCTGGCGCAACCGTGAAAATAGAAATGTCGTTTCGAGTGTTCTGCTGTATTGGGCAGTGCTCAGTTTGGCACCGATCCTCATCGGTCTCGGCATAGGCATCAAGGCCTATCTCTTTGCGGCCGCCCACGCTGTGGAGGGGATCGATGTGCTGGGCGTTTCATCCGCCTTACTTTCACTCCTCCCCTTTGTCTTAGGGATACTTGGCGTAACGGCACTCTACATGGCGGTTCCCAACTGCGCTGTGCCCTTTCGACACGCTATTTTTGGAGGCCTCTTTGTAGCTGTCACTTTTACCGCCGCGAAAGCCCTATTTACCGCAGCCATAGCCAATTCCAGTTACGCACTTATTTATGGGGCGTTCGCAGCCGTACCTATCTTTTTACTGTGGCTCTACATCACATGGACCATCATTCTTTTGGGGGCCATTGTTGTGCACAGTCAGGCCTCCTATCAGACAGCTGCGCAGGCGCAGCGCCCAGTCCTACTCAAAGCTCTCGATGTTCTTTATTTATTATGGCGCGCTCAACTGAAGGGCTACACTCTTGGGGAGCTCAAAATACTTAGCGACCGAGATGTTATAGGTGATGGTCTAGATAGCGACAGCTGGCGCCACATTCGAGATTCACTCATGGCAGCGAACCTCATCACTCAAACGCTTCAGGGTCACTACATACTCAGCCGTGACCTGCACCATGTCCGGCTCATAGAGATCAAAGCCCTCATCAACCAAGAGTTGGAGGTTCCTGTCACCTTAGCGGTTTGCAAGCCCTGGCAAATACGTGCGAACGCATTACTCAGTAAGCAACGGCAGGTTCAAAGTGAGGTTTTGAGCATATCCCTACAGGAACTTTTTAGCACGGCGGAGGGCGACAGCGCACTGTCAGAAACTTTATGAAGCGCGTATTGGCACTCATGTTGCTGCTTGCGACAGGCTGTGATGGTCAACCAACACAGTCACTACCTGCAGAAGGACAGTGGCGACTGGTTAATTACTGGGCGCTTTGGTGTACCCCCTGCCGCGAAGAAATCCCCGAGCTCAACCTTGTTGATAAAGCCCCAGATATTACGGTTTTTGGTGTTAATTATGACGATCAAAAGGGGCCCGAGCTGAGCCAACAACGCTCAGAAATGGGCATACTCTTTGCCAACTTACCCCAAGATCCTGCCTCGGCCCTAGGTGTTCCGCGCCCGAGCGTGCTTCCAACAACACTGATTGTAAGCCCTGAGGGCGCCCTAGTTGCCACCTTAAAAGGCCCACAAACCGCGCAGTCACTCAAACAGCTACTCGACGAGCTGGGACGCTGACCCCGAAAAAAAGTAAAAAAAACGCCGGCGATTAGCCGGCGAAAAAAGGAGCCACTCAAATCGGGGCCCCCCCTGCATCGCAGGAAAGGGGCTAGCAGGATGTTTCCCTTGCGCCATCCCCGTGGTGGCGCCATCACTGCAGCTATTAATTCAGACCCCGGCGACAGCAGAAAAGTTCATTAATACTATGATTTATTTTTACCGGCTTCAGTCCACAATGCAGAGCCTGTCTGTCCTGGCCCCGAAGAAACCCCCACTTCGACCTCAACCAGACCTTCACCCTCACTCAACATCATCAGTTTATCCAACAGATAATGCGCCAACTCCTCCACGGTGACATTGACGACGGGCAACAACTGGGTCTCGTCTTGTAAAAACTTCAAGGTTCTGCCCGCAAAGGTCACCCAATATTCGTCTTCATGCTCCTCGATGGTTTGATAGGGTGAGTTACCAGCCACCAACATGTACTCGTCAAGGGGCTTGCAGAGATCGGCAATTCGACGCTTGTAAACGTTGTAATCCGCAGAGAATCCATTGCTCCCCATGGGCGCCACGATGCGAGCTGAAACTGAGTAATTGTGCCCATGCAGCCGCTCGCGGTCGGTGGCTGTGAAAATCGTGAAATGCGCCGCTGAAAACTTGTGCGCTTCCTTGTCGATGTAAAGTGTAGTCAAACGATCCATTGTGGACTGCCAGATTTGTGGGGACAGTGTATGGTGGGGTCTGGTGAAGCGGTTAGCAAGCCAATAGAGAGGTTTGCCATCCAGCTGCTGCAGACCTGCGTACCGATCATAGAGGATTAAGGAAAGCCACCAGCATGACACAAACCGCCATTATCACGGGAGCCAGCTCGGGCATCGGAGCTGCTGCTGCGGCCCTGTTTCTCAATGCCGGTTTTGCCGTCATCAACATTTCTCGCCGCCCCTGCCCTGTGAGCGGGGTGACGGATTTGTGCGGTGATTTAAGCGACCGAAAATCGGTTCAAGAGCTGACAAGTTCATTGTCAGCGCATTTGAAAGATAAGCAGCCCGAATCAGTGTGCTTGGTTCACAACGCTGCATTGATGCTCAAGGACACCGCAGACGACACCGATGATGCGTCCTTAGCAACCGTCCTTCAGATCAACACCCTCGCCATTAACAACCTCAACCGCGAGCTCCTGCCGCTGATGCCCAGCGGCTCTAGCGTATTATTTGTAGGGTCAACGCTATCTGAAAAGGCTGTCAAAGGCGCCTTTAGTTACGTCGTGAGCAAACATGCACAGCTAGGAATGATGCGTGCCACTTGTCAGGATTTAATGGGCAGAGGGATCCATACCGCTCTAATTTGCCCTGGGTTTACTGATACCGAGATGCTGCGCAATCATATCGGTCAAGACCAAAAAATCGTTGAGGCTATCAGTTCCATGAATAGCTTTGGGCGGCTTGTTGAACCTGAGGAAATTGCTCGCTTGATCGTTTGGGCGCACAGCAATCCCGTGATAAACGGTGCCGTGTTGCACGGAAATCTGGGGCAAGTAGAGCATTAATCGTGGCGAGTGAGCTTCTCAGAGAGCGACGCGAACGGGTCTTTTTAGTGTTGGCGGCCGTATTTTTGGGCGCCATGACTCTACTCAACGTTGTCGGCATCACCCGCTTTATACAGCTAGGCCCCCTCGCCTTAGCGGTAGGCGTATTGCCCTACCCACTGACATTCCTTTGCACCGATTTGGTGTCAGAGCTTTACGGGCGCGCCCGCGCGAACTTTTTAGTCACCGTTGGATTGGGCCTTAATCTTTTAATTCTTGCGGTACTCACTTTAGGAAATCTAGCTCCTTCGGTGCCACCTGAGACCATGCCCCCTTGGCAAATCATACAACTGGCGGAGCCTGTGG